>Ga0256833_1000642_pt1 | contig 26920 bp, 25 predicted proteins | sample 356284metaG_FD_190535 | JGI IMG/M metagenome (GOLD analysis project Ga0256833, IMG submission 190535) | Hydrothermal vent microbial communities from Mid Atlantic Ridge, Atlantic Ocean - 356-284 | ecosystem: Environmental > Aquatic > Marine > Hydrothermal vents | place: Atlantic Ocean: Mid... | reverse complement strand
TTTGAATCTGGAATTTGCAGTTAACTGCAAGAAATATGACCCAAAGCCAAGAGAGACGGAACCATCAAAATTTTTAATGGGAACATCGCCCGAAACTTCCACCAGTGTCCTCTCATAATCTCCCAGTGGGTCCTCGTAGAAGTTTCCTGTTGTTGAATCGTAGGAAAAACTACCATTTCCCCTTCCAACAAAGATAAACCTGTAAATATACTGCCGCGACCTGTCGGTTCTGTAGGCCATTTTGACAGAATAACTGACCCCCTTATTCATACCCTCGGCATTCGCATAGATTGATTGAAATAAAGAATCAAGCCCCCGGGCAGATACACGAGTAATCTCGTACCTGAAGCTCAAATTCTCAAGACCAATACCCATCGAAAAAATATTGTCCAATTCACCATTATTAAAGAATCTCCTCGTAATACTGGCAGAAACAGAATTCTTGTATCGAAGACGAGAGGAATACTCCAGGAAACCGGAAGATGTAGAAACGTACTTCCTGACCCTATTGGAAAAATTAAATACACCTGTCCTATACCCCAGCAAAGCATTATAAACTTCATAAGAGTCAGCAACAGTTTGCATAACGGAATAAAAAAATCTCCTCCCACCATTTACCCATATCTTTCTCACAAATCCAGAATCCCCATCTGCATAGAATAACCCTGGCCTGAAGTACGCTGAAGGTTTGAATTTCGTCTCAACATAGTATCCATTGCCTTTGATTTCTTTATCCAATAGGATTCCGAGGGAATCGATTTCCCTGAAATAGGAAAAATCCAGTGAGAAGAGCCTGCTTTGAAAACCAAGAGACCATTTACCACTCAACTTTCTATCAACTTTTCCCGCGTTCAAAAGATTGGGCACATCCTCGTGTATATTCATAAGATTATCGAATTCCCATTTCCCCTTTCTTGCAGTCAGAGTGAGGTACATCATGCGGTTTCTTGACGGTAACCTTGTAAAAAAATAGGGTGTATATTTTCCCTTTCCCCTCCCAACGTAGAAATAGAAATTGCCCGTGTCACTGTACTCGTATTCACCACCGTCCAGTGGTGAAAATCTCACCGTATAGCTTCCCTTATTCTCGCCCTTAAAGACGAAGATACTATCAACTTTATCGTAATCTCCGTTCCTGCTTCCTACAAATTTCCATGCAGGGATTTTTATAAGGCCGGTATCTTCAGAGGTTCTAAGACTATCAAACGCCACCTCACCAAGCTGGTCCTTCCAGTAAGTAATGTCATCATCTACCTGTTTAAAGATGAGTTTACCGCTTATACTACCAAGACTGTAGTCAATCCGTGCCGCACCAAGGTTCCTTCTGCCAGGTAAGGATTGGACGAAGAACTGAACTGTCAGGACATCATCTGGTGAAATCTTGATCCCCGGTAGAAAGTACAAAACTCCGGTTGAGTAATCTATTATGTAATCTTTACCTCTTTTTAAAGGTAGGGCATTGAGGAAGACCCTATCGGTTTCATCAATAACATACTCGCCATTGGATATGAGTTTTAAAGGGTAACTGGTATTCTTAATATTGGTGAATGTTTTCTTGACGAATTTACCGGGGATTTCACCGTAGGTGAGTGAGAGATTAAGTTTATGAGGCGGCCGCAAAGCGGCCGCCTCATAACTCACCATCCCTCCAAGCAATGGAGTACTCATACCCAACTCCGGTATACCAAAATTTATCCGCCCAAACTTCGAAGAAAAATTTTTAAAACTGTAGAAGAGATAGATTTCGTTATATCCTGAAAGATTCTTAGAAATGAAATCCCCTCCCCCACTTCCATTGTCATTTATAACTCCCTCAAGTGTTCCGAAATTACTAATTCTTCCACCGATGGATAAACTCAGGTCCTGAGTTACACTGAGACTCCCGTCTGAGCCGGTAGTGATGGTCACCTTCTTCGTACCGGAGAGCTTAAGATTTTGAGAAGACGGGGACTCCGTTACAAAGGTTGATTCAACATGAGTCGTATCCTGCTCAAGAGTGTAAGAATAGTACCAGCCATTGTTCACATGAAGTGGAATAGAGATTAAAAGCAGTAAAAACATGTGAAAAACAGTTTAATTTACACCTCCGTTATAATCAACCATCTCTTAAGAAGATTGACTTTGACGGGCTTCGATCAAAAGGGTGGTCTTATCGAGTGAGTGAAATTAAAATTTTCAAAGATGTCGGATTTTTCGAAAAATCCTAACCGTAAGTCTCTGGGAAAGGAGAGTAGGTTATGATCGAAGTTGAAAATGTCGTTATTGGTGGAGGACCCGCAGGTTATGTAGCGGGGATCAGACTTGGACAATTGAAGAGAGAAGTACTCCTAATTGAGAAGAAAAGACTTGGCGGAGTTTGTCTGAATGAAGGCTGCATCCCAACAAAGGCACTCTTGAGCGCAACCGAGCTCATTCACTCAGCAGAGAAATTCAAGAGGGCGGGAGTAATTTTCCAGCCGCCAGAAATTCAAACTGATAAATTGGACAGCTGGAAAAATTCTGTCGTAGATAGACTGGTCAAAGGCGTGGAATTTCTTTTTAATCACAATAATGTGGGATACGTAAAGGCGGAGGCCAGGTTTTTAGATCAGAATACCCTCCTTCTTGACAGTGGGGAGCAGGTTAAATTTAGAAATGCTATTATCGCAACGGGTTCCCATCCGGTTGAAATTCCAAACTTTGAATTCAACGATATCGTAATCTCCTCAAGCCAGGCTCTGCAGGTGAATGAAATACCTGAGCGTATGTTGATCATCGGGGGAGGTGTCATCGGTCTCGAAATAGCCACAATTTACGCGAGACTCGGAACAAAGGTCACTGTAGTAGAACTCATGGAGCAAATTCTCCCCGGGATTGATATCGATCTCGTCAAAGTGGTCGAGAAAAATCTCAAAGCCCTGGGGATTGAGATCCACACTTCATCAAAGGCCATATCGTATGAAGGAAGTGGCCCTGTAAAGGTCAAAGCTCTCATTAAGGGTGAGGAGAGGATTTTTGAGGTGGATAAAATCCTGCTCTCTGTTGGGAGAAAGCCCAACTCAGCCGGGCTTGGCCTTGAGAAAATTGGGGTTGCAATCGATAGCAGGGGATTCATAAAAACGTCAAAGGACATGAGGACAAATATTCCACACATTTTCGGAGTAGGAGACGTTTCAAGAATGCCCATGCTTGCTCACAAGGCACACAGGGAGGGTATAGTTGCCGCTGAGAACGCTACCGGCGAGAATACATTATTCGAAAACAAGGTTATTCCTGCTGTAGTTTACACATCTCCAGAAATTGCAACTTTGGGTATCTCTGAGCGTGAGGCACGGGAGCAGGGAATTAACATTGAAATCGGTAGATTCCCACTTGCAGCCAATGGTAGAGCAATCGGAATGATGGAGTATGATGGATTTGTGAAGATTATTGTTGAGAAAGATTCTGATGTTGTTCTCGGCGCCGGGATCGTGGCACCCCATGCTGGAGAGCTCATTGGAGAACTTGCGCTGGCAATGGAGCTTGAGGCGACCTCGTTTGACATTGGATTTACCATCCATCCACATCCGACAATCTCAGAAGCCATCATGGAAGCGGCCGAATTCATCCACAGAAAGGCAATCCATATTGTTAATCGAAAAGGCTAAGTCATTGTGAATTTTTAGAACAATTTTTATCAGGATGGGAAAATTTACAAATTGCATATGACAGTAAATTGAATTCTCAGGGAAGGCTTACCTTCCCCATAACAACCGGATGCTTTGCCCCTGTTACCTGGGGCAAATTGTTGGGTTCACCCTTAAACGCATAGAATCCAAGAATTGCAAATGCCATAGGCTCCCTGGCTTTTGAGTTCAATCCCTTTTCCTCAAAGGTATAAATCGCAATCTCCGGGAGAAGTTTCTTTATCCATCCCATCAATGTTCTGTTGTACGCACCACCACCTGCGACAAGGATTTCTTCGAGTCCGTATGGCAAAATAAGCTTCCTGTATGAGATTTCTATTGTTTTTGCAGTAAAGAATGTGACTGTTGCGACAAAGTCCTCCGCTGTAAGTTCTATGCCCTTCAGGAATTCCTCGTTAAAGAGCTCGCGACCGGTGGACTTTGGAGGTGGAGCTGAGAAGTAGGGATGTTTAAGCAACTCATCTACAACCTCAAAATGGATTTTCCCTCGTGCTGCAATCTCACCGTCTCTGTCATATTCGAGTCCATAAAATTTCCTCACCAGTATGTCTATCAGTACATTTCCCGGTCCAGTATCAAAAGCGATCACATCCTCCTTGTGAGCATTTCTGGGAATGTAAGTCAGGTTTGAAATTCCTCCAATGTTATGTATTGAAACTGATTTTCCATAATTCCTAAAAAGGATGTAGTCTGCGAATGGTACCAATGGTGCCCCTTCTCCGCCTGCTGCTACATCTCTAACTCGAAAATCCGAGACCACCGGTACCCCGATTTTTTCAGCTATGACAGAAGCTTCCCCGATCTGAAGAGTGGATTTTACATTCCAGCCTTGGGATGGCTCTGGTCTCGGGATGTGAAAAATCGTCTGACCATGCGAGGCCACAAGATCAGGTTTCAGACCTGTTTTCTCTACAATCTCCTGAACAGCCCTGGTAAATTCCTCCCCCAGCAAAAAATTTAACTGGCAGATCAGGGAAACATTGGACTTATCAACATTCATGGCGTCTAAAATCATCTCTCTCAGTGTGTTATTGTAGGGATGGAAATGATGAGAGACGAGAGTAAAATCACCGTTTGATTCTTCTACAAGAACAACATCCACACCATCTGCGGAGGTTCCTGACATCAGTCCGGCAATAATCATACATTTCCTCCATTTTATTGAGATAGGATTTTACAACCTCAAAATAATTAGCACAAGTGTGGAAAAATTGAATAATTAAACGTAATTCATTACAATAAACAGCTATGAAATGGTCAAAAGCGTTTATACCAACGTTAAAAGAGGCGCCAAGGGACGCTGAGGCGAGGTCTCATAAATTACTTGTTAAGGCCGGCTTTATAAGGCAGCACCAGAGTGGAGTTTATAACATTTTACCACTCGGCTGGCGTTCCATGCTGAAAATCATGCAGATCATTCGTGAAGAGATGAATGCGATTGGTGGTCAGGAGCTTTTGATGCCTGCCCTTACCTCGTCTGATCTCTGGAAAGAATCTGGTAGATGGGTTGATTTTGGAAATGAAATGTTCAGACTGAAGGACAGAAAAGGGAAAGATCATGCGCTTGCACCGACCCACGAGGAAATAATTGCCGATATTGCAAGAAACGAAATCCGTTCTTACCGTGACCTGCCACAGATATGGTACCAGATCCAGACAAAATTCAGGGACGAGCCCAGACCGAGATTCGGTCTGTTACGTGTTAGGGAATTTATAATGAAGGATTCTTACAGTCTGGACCGTGATTTTGAAGGTCTTGATGTGAGTTATGAACTTCACAAAAAGGCCTACATCAATATTTTCAACAGAAGCGGTCTTAAATACACGATCGTCCAGGCCTCATCAGGTCTTATGGGAGGCTCACAGTCAGAGGAGTTCATGGTAATCTCTGACGCAGGTGAAGATTCACTCGCTATCTGCGAGAAATGTGGTTACTCGGCAAATACCGAGGTGGCTGAGGGGAAAATTCCAGAAGAAAAGGTTCCATCCAGATTCACAAAAAAAGAAAAAGTCCACACTCCGGGCATAAGGACTGTTGAAGAAGTCTCAAAGTTCCTCGGAGTGGAACCAAGGAATCTCGTGAAGAGCATACTCTTCGTTGTAGAAGATAAAATGATTGCAATCTTGATTCGTGGTGACTACGAGATTAACGAGGCGAAAATTATGAGAAAATTTGGCCCAACTATAAGACTTGCCACTCCTGAAGAGGTGCAGGAGAGATTTGGTGTTTCCGTGGGCTTCCTTGGACCGATCGGGCTTGGTGTGGATGAAATTTACGCTGATTACAGTGTTAAAACAGTTGCAAGGGCCATTGTGGGAGCAAATGAAGACGATTACCATTTGGTGGGTGTAGACCTTCTAAATGAAGTAGATATCAAAGAATTTGGAGATTTTAGAATCGTTAAAGAGGGCGATCTCTGCCCTGTTTGTGGAAATCCTCTGAAGATCAAGACAGCCCTTGAAATAGGGCATATTTTCAAACTCGGTTTAAAGTACTCCGAAGCTCTGCATGCCTATTACATGGATAAAGACGGCAAGGAACGTCCCATTGTTATGGGAAGTTATGGCATTGGTGTGGGGAGGATCATGGCAGCTGCAGCCGAGCTCTACGGCGACGAGAATGGTTTATCCTGGCCTATTAACATAGCTCCTTACGAAGTTGAAATTCTTGAACTAAACTCACCAAGGACCCGCGAAGTAGCCGAGAGTCTTTACAAAGGACTTCAGGAGAGTAAGGTTGAGGTCATCTGGGATGACAGAACCGCAAGTCCGGGATTCAAATTCAAGGATGCTGACCTCGTCGGAATACCGTTGAGAATCGTTGTCGGTGATAGAAAGGTTAAAGAAGGTAAGGTGGAGCTTCAGATAAGGCGCGACGGTTCAAAAGAGGATCTTCGCATTGAAGACACAATCTCTTATGTAACAGACCTCGTGAGGAGGATGAAGAAGGAGAATGCCACTGGATAATGAAGAAATCGAGAGGAGGGTTGAAGAAGTTCTTACCCCAATCCTTGATCGGAAGGGGTATGTACTTGTTGATATTGAATTTAAGGGAGCTGGAAGAAGGCAGATTCTAAGGGTTTTTATCGACAGGCGCGAGGGTGGTATAAGTGTTTACGAGTGTGCGAGGGTCTCTGAAGAGCTCTCTCTCGTGCTGGATGTTGAGGATTTTATCTCTGGACCTTATATTTTGGAGGTATCATCTCCTGGACTTGATAGGGTTTTAAAGAAAGATCGCGAAATTAACTGGGCCATTGGTAAGAAGGTAAGAGTCGTAACGCTTGAGGGGGAATTTAGAGGTAGACTTATTGACAACCTGGAGGATAGGATTATTCTTGACAATATTGAAATTGAAAAAGACAAGATTTTAAAAATTCAACTTAATGAGGTGTAAGAATGAACGGTGAAATTGTTGAATTAATTAACCAGATTACAAGACAGAGGAAATTGGATAGAGATTTTGTGATTGGGGCTCTAAGAGACTCCATCGCACTCGCTATCCGTAAGTCAAAGGGGATGGACTATGAGGTTGAAGTCGAGATTGATCCTAAGAAAGGTGACGTTACAGTGTGGGTTGTCAAAACGGTCGTTGAAAATGTTACTGATCCAGATAGGGAAATAGGAGTTGATGAGGCGCGAAAATTAAATCCTGATATTAAACCTGGTGATACCGTGAGGGTGCCCGTACCTTTCACGGATTTTGGCAGAAGTGTTGTTTATAAAATTCAGAATGTCTTCCTGCAGAAGATCAGAGAGGCAGAGAAACAGCACATTTACAGGGATTTCCAGGAAAAAGTTGGCGAAATTATATCTGGAACTATCCAGAAAGTGGATAAGACTGGAGTTTATATCAGTCTTGGAAAGGCCGAGGCAATCCTTCCACCTGAGGAGCAGATCCCTGGTGAAAAGTACAAACAGGGTGGCTCGATCAAGGCCCTTGTACTTCGTGTGGAGGACCAGAGGAGACGTCCGCAGGTGGTGCTTTCACGTACACACCCTGATTTCCTGAGACGACTGCTGGAATTTGAGATTCCTGAGGTCAGTGAAGGAACGGTGGAAGTCAAGGCTGTGGCACGAATTCCAGGAAAGCGCTCAAAAGTTGCGGTTCGCTCAAAAGACCCCAAAGTCGATCCCATTGGGGCATGCATTGGGATAAGAGGTACCAGGATTCAGCCAATCGTAAAAGAACTTTCCAACGAAAAAATCGATGTTATAAAATGGGACCCTGATCCCATCAGATTTACTGCACTTGCCATGTCTCCGGCACATGCCGAGGTGATTTACGAAGATGGTGATAAAATTTATTTCGTAGTCGAAGACGAGAAAGTTCCAGAGGCGAAAGGGAAAGAGGCTCAAAACGTTATTCTTGCATCCAAGCTTGTGGGTAAGGAGATAGTCGTTATTCCTCTTTCTGAGATGCAGCCACCTAAGGATGCGGTTACCATTCTGGAGCTTGAAGGTATAGATGAAGAGACGATTGACAAGTTGAGGAATGCAGGATTTTATGTGTTTAAGGACATACCTTCACTTGCGGAGCTTGTTGCAGTTGAAGGTATAGATGAGCAGACAGCTTTAAAAATCCTTGAAAAAATAGAGGAAAAGTTAGAGGAAAAAGGTAAATGAAAGACAAACCAAAAAAGAGGGAAGTAAAGAAAAAAAGAGTTAAGGATTTGGCCAGTCAGCTTGGTTTATCCAATAAAGCTTTGATAGATATGTTACAGGGACTGGGATACACCCAGGTTAAGTCCCATGGAAGTATTGTCACAAAAGAAATGGAAAAAGCGGTGAGATCCGCTATTTCCAAAGCAAAGAGAGAGCACAGAGAAGATTTTGAAAGAAAGAAAAAGATCTGGGGCGAAGATGAAAAGAAGGAAAAGCAGGAATCGCGGAGACGGCAGAAACGGTTCCAGCAGAAAGAGATAAAGGAAAGGGTATCTAAAACCCTCTCAAAGATGGAGAGGGGCCAGGCAAAGCCCAAACGGAAGAAGAAGGTTAGAGAAACTGAGACAGAGGAAGAGGAAAGGAAAATTCTGGTGATACCCGGTCCCCTACCCGTTGGTGAATTTGCAAAAATGCTCGGTGTGGAGCCAGTCGAGATTGTTGAAATGCTCTTCAAACAGGGTATAATGGCCACCATCAACCAGACTATCGATGTGGACACCATGTCGATTATTGCTGAAGAATACGGATACGAGGTGGAGCTGAAAACCGAAGAAATCGAGGAGGTTGAGGAAGAAGAGGTCGCTGAGCTCAAGCCAAGACCACCCGTTGTGACAGTCATGGGACACGTTGACCACGGTAAGACTACTCTACTCGATTATCTCCGTAAGACAAATGTTGCGGCACGAGAGGCTGGGGGAATAACCCAGCATATCGGTGCATATCAGGTTGAAGTTGATGGTGAAAAAATAACATTCATCGATACACCTGGCCATGAGGCATTCACAGCTCTCCGTGCGCGCGGTGCACAGGTTACAGACATCGTGGTGCTTGTCGTGGCCGCAAATGAGGGTGTCAAACCCCAGACCATCGAGGCCATTAACCATGCGAAAGCGGCACGTGTTCCAATTATTGTTGCAATAAACAAGATGGATCTTCCAGATGCAGACCCTGAGAAGGTGAGAAGAGAGTTGTCAACTCACGAACTCATCCCAGAAGAATGGGGTGGTGACACCATCATGGTTGAAATCTCGGCAAAAACAGGGCAGGGTGTGCCTGACCTGCTTGACGCTATTCTTTTAAAAGCGGCGGAGCTTGATCTAAAGGCACCTTACGAAGGGAAACCACGCGGTGTCATTTTAGAATCTGGACTTGAAAAGGGACGCGGCCCTGTTGGAACTGTTCTCGTTCAGAAAGGTACTTTGAAGATCGGGATGCCCTTCGTCGCCGGTACGACCCACGGCCGTGTAAGGGCTATGTACAACGAATTCAACCGGAGAGTCAAGGAGGCAACTCCTGGAACTCCAGTCCTTGTGCAGGGTTTTGAAGAGCTTCCCCACGCTGGTGACATCTTTTACGTGGTAGATTCAGATTCCCAGGCGAGAGAAATTGCAGAAGAGAAAAAGCGGATCAAAAAGGAGCAGCTTATCAAGGGAGAATCAGAGATCACCATCAGAAGAATCCAGGAAAAGCTCAAGGCCGGTGAATTGAAGGAACTACCTGTGATTATCAAAGCTGACAAACAGGGATCCTTAGAGGCGATCAGCGATATGCTCGGCAAGATGGTTTATGAGGAAGTCAAGGTCACCATCGTGCATCAGGGTATCGGTGATGTTAAAGAATCCGACATACTTCTTGCCTCAGCAGCAGAGGGAATAATCATTGCTTTCAACGTGGGAGTATTCTCAGAGGCCCGTAAACTGGCAAAATCAGAGGGTGTCGTAATCAAAACCTACAAGGTAATCTACGAACTATTCGACGACGTGAAAAACCTTTTGAGCTCGCTACTGGAGCCAGAAACTGTTGAAAATGTTCTCGGTCAGGCTGAGGTTAAGAGAGTATTTCATGTCCCTAAGATTGGGAATGTAGCAGGCTGCGTTGTCATTAACGGTGTTATCAGAAGAGACGCCAATGTCCGGATCAAAAGAGGCGATGAAATAATTTATGAAGGGAAAATCGCCTCTCTCAAACGTTTCAAAGATGATGTCAAGGAAGTCGCTGCCGGATACGAATGCGGAATAAAGGTCGAAGGATTTGACAAGATTAAACCCGAAGACATTATTGAGGCATTTGAAATTAAGAAGGTGCAGAAAAAGCTTGAGTGATGCTTATTGGGTTGCTTGAGGTTGAGCTTTACATTCCTAACTGTACGTCTTTGAAGGAGAAAAGATTCGTTCTCAAAAGTCTAAAAACAAAGTTGAGAAACAAATTTAATATCTCAGTTACAGAAACTGACGGGCATGATCTATGGCAGAGGGCCAGAATTAGTATTGTCACAGTGTCCAACGATGGCGCCAGTGCAAATTCGACACTCTCAAAAGTGGTGAACTTTATTGACTCCGACAGGAGAGTTCAGGTTCTTGATTACAGATTATCTTTCAGGTGATCAAAATGTATGAGAAAACAGTGAAGATACCAAATAAACTCGGGATTCACGCAAGACCGGCACAGCAGTTTGCCAACCTTGCTTCAAAGTTTAAATCTGAAATCTCTGTTGAAAAGGATGGCAATGTAGCCAATGGAAAAAGCATTCTTGGACTTCTAATGCTTGTTGCTGATTATGGTTCAGAAATAACAATAAGAGCGGAGGGGCCAGATGAGCATGAGGCAGTTGAAGCGCTCGCAAAATTGGTGGAGGACGGTTTTGGAGAAGAATAGAGAGGAAAAAAGGTTTAAAGGTATCCCTGTATCTCCCGGTATTTTTATAGGGAAGGCTGCGCCTTTCATAGGGGAGAAATTTGCAATCTCCACCAAAAAAATCAAAGAGGACGAAATTGAGGGACAGATAAAACTATTCAAAGAAGCCATTGAGAAGACAAAGAAAACCCTGGTAAGCATGACAGACAGACTCGATGATCGTCTGAGATCCATCCTTGAGCCGCAGATCAGGATTATCGACGACAACACGTTCTACGAGAAAGTGATCAAGATGATACGTGAAGAGAAACGATTTGCCGAATATGCCGTCAAAAGGATAATAGAGGACTACGCCATCAGAATGGAGTATCTCGCGAAGGATGAATACATTAAGGAGAGGGCAAGGGAGCTCCGACAGATTGCAGACCTGATTATTAAAAATATGAGAGAATCCAGCCCCACAAAATTCCATCTTGATGAGAAAGATATTCTTGTTGCATACGACCTGTCAGTGGCAGATGCTATCAGACTCATGAATAGTAGAGTAAACGCGATCGTGCTGGAGGATGGTGGAAAAACATCACACACGGCTATCATAGTGAAAGATTTCAGAATACCGGCAGTCTTTGGGGTAAAAGAAATCCTAAAAGAGGCGGAGGATGAAACCCCGATGATTGTTGATGGAACACGCGGCCTTATTTTCCTCTATCCATCTGAGACTACCATTGAGTATTACAACAAGATTCAGAACGAATTTCGTGCATTCACAGAGGGACTTCTGAAAATAAAGGACGAGATGTCCATCACAAAGGATGGGCACGCGGTTTCTCTCTTTGTTAATATTGATTTCCCTGAAGAGGTAAAATCCTTAGAAGTCTCAGGGAAATGCGGAATAGGACTTTTCAGAACCGAGATTATCTTTGAAAGATTTAAACATGATGAGGAAAAGCAGTATGAGATTTACAGCGAAATAGCACGAGAAATATACCCGAATCCTGTAATCATCAGAGTGTTTGATGTTGGAGCGGATAAGTTTGGACTCGGAGAATTGAACGGCATTTTAGAGCAAAATCCTTTCTTAGGTGTAAGAGGAATAAGGGCACTCCTGAAACACCAGGACATCTTCAAAATACAGCTCAGGGCAATTCTCAGGGCTCACAGAGACGTTGGGAACATCAAAATAATGCTTCCTATGGTTAGCCTGGTTGAAGAGGTTGAGGAATCCTACGAGATATTAACTGCGGTTTCTGAAGAGTTGAAAAGAGAGTACGGAGATGAATTCCCCATTCCCAAGTTTGGAATTATGGTGGAGACACCTGCCTCTGCTATTATGGTTGATAAATTCGCTAATTTTGTGGATTTCTTCAGTATCGGCACAAACGATTTGACTCAGTATACCCTTGCAGTGGATAGGAAAAATACCAATGTTTCTGAAATTTACAATCATCTTCATCCTTCGATTTTGAGATTGATTAAGCAGGTTGTGGAGGTTGGACACGAAAATAACATCCTTGTGGAGGTATGCGGTGAGCTTGCTTCTGATCCATACGGTGTTCCCATTCTTCTCGGCCTTGGGGTGGATGGACTCTCGGTAACTCCATCGAGTTTACTTGAGACCAAGGAACTCATAAGGCGACTTTCTTACGAGGAAATTAAACCCATCGTGAAAGATGTCCTTGAAAGCTCTACCGCTGATGAGGTAAGATATATCATTGGAGAGCTTTTGAAGGAAAAGTTCCCGGAGGTTGTAAAATTTATTATATCGCCAGATAGATATTTTAACGGAGGTTATCATGATTAAAAAAATCTTCCCCGTCCTTTTAATTGCTGGGTTACTTTTCTCATACCCTGCAAGTAACGTTATCCCCATTCCCAATAGAGAATATCTTCCAGCCCTTCACAAAGTTTTGAATTCTGCCCGGAAAAAAATCCTCGTGTTTATGTTTGAAGCTCGATACTATCCGCAGTACCCTGATGATCCCAATATGACAATTATTAAAGACTTAATTGCTGCTCATAAGAGAGGTGTAAAAGTTACGGTTCTCCTCGACGCCTCAAGCTGGAATGTCAGCAATACAATTATGAACAAAAAATTTGGGGACCTTTTAAGGAGCAAGGGGATTGATGTATGGTACGACCCACCTGATGTTACAAGTCACGACAAGCTTATCATGGTAGATGACTCAATCACGATTGTAGGATCCACGAACTGGAGTTACTACGCCCTTGAGAGAAACAACGAAGTGTCTGTGATAATCTACTCGAAGGAACTCACAAAGGCACTGGAAAAACATTTCTACGATGTTCTAAGACTTTCCACACGTGAGCCAAAGATGAAACTCAGAAGAAGGGACTGATTGATGATATTCACATTTTTTATTTCATTAATTATTTCTGCTTCGCCCATAAAAATTTTGATCCTTCACACAAATGATATTGACAATGCATTCTCACCTCAAAAGGCAACCTGGATAAATCCTGACTTTCCACCGATTCTTGGTGGAGAAGGTTCATTTAAAATCCTCCTCAAGAAAGAACGGGAGAAAGCACGGCAGGATAAGGCTGTTTTTCTCCTGTTAAACGGTGGTGGAATGCTCGGTGGGAATCTCCTCGGGCAATATACGGATTTTCCAGGGACACGGGAATTTATGAATAGTACCCATTACGATGTTACTACATTGGGTTTAAAAGATTTTCTCCACGGTGTGGACACACTCAAAACGTTCTTGAAAACTCTGAACGTCCCTGTGGTGTGTGCCAATATCACCTATGCAGATGACACTCTCAAAGTAGTTGATTGGGTAAAACCTTACATAATTATCAAAAAAGGGGGACTCAAGATCGGAATTTTTGGTCTCATAACAGAATACATGCCGATTTTTGCAGAGAAGAAGGACATAAAGGGGCTATTTTTCCTGCGGGAAATTCCGACCGCAAAAAGGATTGTCAGAGAACTTAAATCAAAACATGTTGATATGATTATAGCCCTTGCCCACATCACCTATGGACATGAGAAGGAACTTTTGAAAGAAATCCCGGATATTGATTTAGTAATCGGGGGTCTTGATCGTGGTGGTACAAGGTATGCTACAGAGGATAAAGTTAACCATAATATCGATATCAGAACACATGGTCGCCTCTCAGGGGTTGGTATATTTGAGGCAACTTTTTCGAAGAAATATAAGACATTTTTGACCTATTCATGGCATGAGGAGACCCTCTGGGCCGAAAAATACCCCATAAACCTGGCAAAATAAGAAGGAGGGTTACATGAAAAGGTTCGTTGCTTTTCTTCTGGTAGTTTTCACATTTTTTACAGGATGCGAAGTTCTATCGAGTATTCTTGCACCTTTGCCAACTGACTACTATTACTACTACATCCCACTCAAAATATATGTTAAATCAATAAATCGAGGGTCAGACACACTCCACGTGATCTCAGTTAAAATCAGATTGAAAAAAGTGGTATACGCCAGACCAAGCAACCCACCTCATGATGATAGATTTTACTTCAGTTATGATATTAAACCGCATCTAAGTTTAGAACTTGCCTACGATGATACGAGTTTTCATGAATTCCAGGCTGCAGTTCCAAGATTCATTGGTTATCAAATTTCAAACTCATCAGATACCACAAGGCTTTCAACTCTTGATAATTACGACGGATGGCACATGAAGCTGCAATGTGATTCAACTTTCATCACTTATGTTCGTAATACCGACACACTGAAGGTTTGTAGTGAAGGTTTTCTAAAAACCGTGCCAGATACACTCAGGAATGGGGCACTCGATCTAAATTTGATAGTTGACTGGAGTAATCTTTTAGAGGAAAGAGAGGGCCATATTTACGTAAATCCTGAGGCACTGTATTTTACAGAAATATAAACTAAATTACATTTAGCTCACTGGGGCAAATCTTCATTTGAATTTTGCCTGGAATCGCTCAAACGAAAAAACGCATCGACTGAATCCTTAATCTCCCGTTCCTTCATACCGCCTGAGACCAAAGTACCACATCAAATGGACTATCAGATACATCAAGGCCAGAACTCCAAACTGATGCAAAACTATTGTAAATGGATGCCCTTTCCCAAGAATAATCTTTGCCGGCAGATTCGACACAACCCCGATTGGCAGTATTGTCAAAAACAGAAAATTGATGATCCGACCAAAAATCCTGACAGGATAATTCCCGAATGTCACAAGGTCCTCAGAAATGGAATATAGCATATAAACCCTGTAATTCCAGAATGAAATTAAATTCAGGGCAAAATTGAAAAGTAGATAAATGAAAAACGAAAGGATTACCGAAACAACAAAAGCAGAAACATTGAGAAAGCCTAAAGCGCCACAAGATAGACTTAACCCGTACAGAATTACAAGAATTCCAACAAAGATCCTCGGGAGCATTTCGATCTTTTGCTCAAGAAAGGGTATTACAACTCTCAGGTTAACCGGTTTCGTAAGAAAAGGATCAAGATACCCGAATTCAACAAAATAACTCATGCTCCCCACTCCCTCGCTTGCGAGCATTCTGTAGAGGTACAGAATCGTCATCATAACACCCTGCAAAACTATAACCTCACCCTTGCTCCATCCCAGGATGCTGTCAACCCGGCTGTATATAGTTCTAAGAATTACAAAGATGTTGATGCCCGCATAAATACCTGAGCTCACGAACCCTGTTATCGACGAGCTCCTGAAAATTAACCGAGACTTTAGTCGTATCTTTATAAATTCAAAAACAACTCTCACCTCTTTCATTTCAACCTCCTGGGGCGTTATAAGCTTTTAAGCCTTCCCTCAACGCCCACAGAGACACAAGAATCATTACAATGAGCCAGAAAAACAGTACGAAGACATTTTTTAAAATCGTCTCTGTGTCAACCCTCCCAAAATAAATCCGCATTGGGAAATAGGCCACGAATTTGAAAGGCAGTAGTTCAAGGAATTTAGCACCGGGCAAAATATCCAGCGGTATTATCGCACCTGTGAGTACTTCCTGAATGAGGAAGAAAATTGTGGAAAAACCCGACACTTCTTCAACCCAGAAACCCAGAACTTCCACCAGATAGGTGAAGGAGTAATAAATAAATCCACCTACAACCCAGAAGAATATCATCCAGAAAATGGCCGGAATACTATGAGGAAGAATAAAAAATCGCCTGAAGAAATAAAATATAGTTACCGTTACCGGCAGAGACATCATCGTAAACGAGAATTTGCTACCAAGAACCCTGAAATAGTAGAGCAAATAAATGTTTAGAGGACGCACAAGGAAATTCACCATGCTGCCAATTCTTATGAACAGGGAAAATTCATTCCAGCACACAGGTGTGTTAGACTGAAGAAAAGTGACAATTAGATAATAAGTTGCCATCTGATTGAAGGAATATCCCCACCCTGTACCCTTCAAAGCAAATATCGTTTTCCACAAAAAGAAGAACACTAAAAATCTCAGAACATCACTTACTGCACTGAAAACCGTATTGGCTTTATACCTCAGTGCATATTTATATTCAAACAGTGCGAATTCGAAGTATTTTCTCATGTCTCTCTCCTGAAAACAGTCTTGATGATATCCTCAAGGTCCTGTTCCTCTACGGTCAGATCCCTTACCGGATATTTTGAAATCATCGCGGAGATAAATTCTTTCGTTTCATCTATGGCCACCGTGTAGGAGAGCTCATTTCCATCATGAGATTGAAGAAATTCTTCAAAGGGTGGTTTTTCAATATTTTCCTCGAGGATAAATTTTATCTTTCTGAACTTTGAAAATTTTCTGTAAATTTCACCGATATCACCTTCAAAAATTATCTCTCCACGATCAATGATGATTAGCCTATCGGATAAGGATTCCACATCTTTCATGTAATGGGAAGTGAAAATGACTGTAGAACCCGTCTCTTGTACATATTCGATGATAAAATTCCTCAAAATATCTGCTGCAACCACATCCAGACCGAGTGTCGGTTCATCCAGAAATAGCACATCGGGATGGTGCAAAACAGCCGTAATGATCTCGACTTTTGCTCTCTGTCCAAGGGAAAGTTTCCTTATAGGAACCTCCAGGAATTCTCCGATCTCGAGCATATCAACAAATTTTTTAACCCTTACCCTAAAGGCTTCATTCTCAATGTCATAAATCGCCTTTACGAGACGAAAAACATCGACAGCTGGAAGGTCCCACCCCACGTATTGAGCAAATCTCCTCTGGGACGAGAGAAAACCTATTCTGTTTAGAAATTCCCTTTCCCTCTGCTGAGGAATGTAGCCCAAAACCCTCGCAGTTCCATCAGTTGGATGCAATATGCCCGTCAAAATCTTCAGAGTGGTTGTTTTTCCAGCTCCATTGGGTCCAAGAATTGTGAGAATCTCGCCTTTATAAGCATCAAAACTAATGCCCTTGAGTGCTTCAACTTCATCGTAGGATGGATTGAAGTAAAATTTTAACAATCCTTTAAATCCCTCTGATTTTAAAGGTCTACGAAAAATTTTTCTCAAATTTCTCACTTCAATTGTTTTCATTGATACACCTCCGTTGCTAAACTGGGGAATTTTTAGAATCTGGCAGGTATAATATTTTTACTTTACGAGGGTCATCCTACTATCTCCTGTTTTGTCTATATTAAGCGCAAAACCCGCGAATTTTCAAGGAATATGGAGAAGAGGGTTTTGCACGGGTTGGGCGAACTTCTATAATTAAAATACTATGAAAACGGCAAGATTGAGTTTTCCATCAAAATATTTCATTGGGCCAGGGATTCTTGAAAAAGGTCTAAAGGAATGCCCATCACTCGGCAAAAAGGCAATTATCTTAACAGGCAAAAAATGGGCAATTGAAAGTGGAGTGAGAGATAGAGTTGGCGATTTACTGAGAAAATTGGGAATCGAAGTGAACTTTCTTTCAGGCATCTCCCCCAATCCTGACCATACGGAAATTGATGATTTGGCTCACCAGGTACGAAAAGTCTCTCCCGACTTCCTGGTGGCTCTTGGAGGTGGAAGCGTCCTGGATGCTACAAAGGCTATCTCCCTTGTGGCACGAACCGGCGGTAAAATCTGGGATTTCATTATTAACCGTCCGAAAAATATCAAAGCCCACCCCATTGTTGCCATCCCGACAGTCGCGGCCTCTGGCTCAGAGTTCGACGGCGCTGCTGTAATAAACAACAGAGAAATCAAGGCAAAAATGCCCATAGGATACCCGGAGCTCGTCCCGAAAATTTCAATCGTCGATCCAGAGCTTCATACCTCATTGTCTCTTTACCAGACCGCAATTGGCTGTGTTGATATATTCTGCCAGTTTTTCGAGCCATACATTATGGGTGAAGGTGAATTTCCCATCTCTGAACATATATCACTAATGGGCATGAAACGTGTGGTCGAGATTTGTCCGGAAGTTCTAAGAGATCCTCGTAATGTCGACCTCCGTGGGGAACTCGCATATCTTGCTTCCCTCTCCATGAGTGGACTCGGAAGGGTGGGACGTGGCGGCAAATTCTCCATGCACTGGCTTGAACATGTTCTTTCTGGACACTATCCAGAAATACCTCACGCTCAGGGTCTTGCAAGCCTGCTCGTCTCGTACACAAAATTCTTCATCAAAATAAAGCCTGAGGTTTTTAAGAAAATCGCAAAAACACTTATAAACTTTGACGATCCAACAGATCTTCCAGAATTCTTTTACAGTTGGTTAAATCAGATTGGAGTTGCGAAATCTTTGAGAGAGCTCGGGGTTAGCCCTGATTCTATCGAAACTATGACAGATGACGTTATCAGATATTATGCCTGGGAGCCCGGGAAGCTCGTTTCTGCTCCTATCCCTATGGGTAGAGAGGATATAATTAAAATCTATCAGTCAGCTCTGTAGGTTTTAGATAATATTTTCACCGGCTGCTTTTTCTATACCGACAACTTCTCTCTCGTAATAGCTTTTTGTCCGTAATTTGTAAAAAATTATCGAGTCCACTTCACGATCTATAACCTGCTGGAGCTCTGTCTTGAGCCTCTCAAGCTGTGCACGGGTGAGTTCTCCCTCAAGCACTGAGTTCTGCACCCAATTTAGATATTTTCTCGCAATCTTCAAAACTTTCGTCACCCGCTCCTCTGCAATGTCGTAAACCATAATGACAAACATCACCACCTCGCAATAAAGGGATGATATTCACCATCACCAAGGAAATGTTTCTCTAACTTATAAAGTTCAAGTCTCACTAACCTACGATAGGAAACGTTTCTTCCCAATCCACGATGCTTCAGCGTTGTCGAAAGTCTCCTCTCCCACTCCTCCAGGAAAATTCTCTGACCGTTATCCTTCAGATAAATTCCTCCCAGCTCATTTTTGAAATGCTTCGGTTTAAGCATATTTTTATTGAGCAGGTAAAAAATTGCTCTATCCACAAGAATCGGCTTAAAAATTTCGGCAACATCGAGGTTCAAGGTAAACCTTCTAAAATTTGTTGAATGAAGGTATCCTATGCGTGGGTCAAGATGAGTCTTGTAAATCTCTGAGAGTACAAGTACATAGAGCAAACTGTTTCCAAAACTTATAAGCGCATTTAGTCTGTTTGATGGCGGTCTCCTAGTCCTCGTGCTGAACTCAAAGTCTGGATTCTTAAGGATTCTGTCAAAGCTGTTGTAGTAGACCTCGCGGGCATTCCCCTCAATTGCCATCAACTCATTGATTGAGTCGAGCGGCGGAATACTTTCAAAATGTCTCTCAATAGTATCTATCAAATCCTGCAGATCCACTCCACGGTTGTTGTAATAGGCCAGTACTTTTAACATATTCCGAATTGCCCCTCGCACAAACCGCTTGGCAAGGTCGAGTCTTTTTACCTCATCGAGATAAAACTCCGCCTGTTTGAGAACCATCAATCCTGAATTGTAGTGCTCACGCGGATAATAAGTCCCAACATAATAACCGTGGTGGTTGAAAAAGTGGACTATAATCTCTTTCTGCGTGAGATACTCAAGAAGTTTTTTGTTAAGAGAGACCTCACCAAAAATGTAAATTTCACTTGTTGCCTCAATGGGAATGTATTTCCTTTTGCCATCCTTTCTCTCAAAATAAAGTGTATTCTGTTTTCTCCTGATTTCTCCACTTGAGAAAATGTAGAGTGGCTTTTTCATAACTCCCCCAGATAATAGGCGAGGAACATCCCCACAAGTACTGCAAAAAGCGTACTTGCATGTGTCCCGACAATGAAATATTCTGCAAAATTTCGCTCTTTTAATTCTTCGAATCTGGCAATCGATTTTGCCGCCACAATAAATCCAATGAGACTGTACTCCTGCATAATCACGAAAGAGATGATAAGTGCACGTTCAAGAAAACCGATGATAGCACCGGCCCTCACGATGCCCTGACTTGAGCTCTGTAATGGGACAAGCTTTAATATACCCTTTGTAAATACATGCCCTCCAAATATTGCAATAAGGTAACTCAACACAATCGTGGCAAGCGGACTCACCCTGTCACCCCATCAAGGTTTATTATTATTTGTAAACTGAATTTGGTTTACATTATCGAGTAACTTTTTGATGGCTTCCTCACCCTCCCTGATGGCCTTAAACTTAGCTGCCTTAAGAATCTTCATAATGGTCTGTCTCGTGACTCCGAAATGTTTACCAATTTTTTCGTAGGTTAGCCCAGGATTCAAGCGGTAATATGTCACTACCTCCCTCTGTCTGCTGCTCCAACCAGCCTCGATAGTCTGGATAAAAAACAAAATCGCATTTACAGGTACATCAATGAGATTTTTCCCACTTATGAGGTAAGCAACCCTTTTGTCTTTTTTACAGACCTCAAGCGCATCTCTCGCTCTATAAAAAGCCTGACCTCTCATAGCATTACGGGATTCTGGAATCTCCACCTCTCCAATGCCTACACCGCAGTAAAATTGCACCGGCATAAAAATTTTTAAGAATTTTACAACTTCGTAAATATTATGAGGACTCTTCAGGACCCCCTGGAATTCATCCCCAACGGTAAATTCAAGTGGGATCAAAAAATCTTCATCAAAGACTTGACTCAGCTCCTTGATTACCTGCTCAATCTTAGAATAGACCTCTCCCCAGTTTTCTATCTTCCTCGATCCCCGCACATCACAGATGAGAACAACTGCCACTTTAACCTCCAGTACTTTTTATGATAAACTGTCAGAGATTAGATTGCTAATATCTTCCTCATGTCTCCCTGAAAAATTCATGACAAAGTTTTGATGCTTGAAAAAACGCTTCATATGAATATAATATTCAAACCCGCTCTATAAAACCTGATTGTAAGTTCCTCCCACGGACAATAAACCCAGTTTACTGGCCGATTACATGGCCTTTTATTTAATTTGGCAATTTTTCCCCAATTGTTGAATAAAAAACCTAAACCGGAGGTTAAATCTATGGGTATGGTAGAAATTCGAATGCATGGCAGGGGTGGTCAGGGTACAGTTATAGCTTCAAAAATTCTTGCAAGTGCTGCTATTTACGAGTCCAGGTACTCCCAGGCATTCCCTGAGTTTGGAGTCGAACGTAGAGGCTCTCCAGTGGAGGCGTTTACCCGAATATCTGAGACCAAAATATACATTCATTCGAAAATTTACGAGCCCGACCACGTTATCGTCCTTGATCCTACTTTAATAGGATTTGTGGATATTCTTCGAGGATTAAAAGCCGGTGGTATCATTCTTATAAATTCTCAAAAGGACCCCGAAGAGTTTGATTTTGGGCCAGAGTACAAAGTGGCAACCGTTAATGCCAATTCAATAGCAATCAAGCACGGTCTTGGCAATCGGCTGGCACCGGTTGTCAACACGGCCATTATTGGAGCCTTTGTAAAAGTGAGTAACATCGTAAATCTTGAATCAGTTTTACTTGGAATCGAGGACGAGGTACCCATTAAAAAAGAGAAAAATAAATTTGCTGCAAAAGATGCCTATCAAGAAGTGAAAATAAAGGGGATTTGATTCAATGAAGTATAAAAAAGAGGGTCATTACATAAAATTTGAATCTATTGAAGACATGCCACCAATGGCTGTTTCCTTCGCCAGCACTTTATACAACAAAACGGGCAGCTGGCGAAGTGAATTACCCATAATTGATTACGACAAGTGCATTCTCTGTATGCTGTGTTGGAAATTCTGCCCCGACGCTGCAATCGACATTATAGACGACAAACCCGTGATAAACTATGATTACTGCAAGGGCTGTGGAATATGTGCAGAAGAATGTCCCAAAGAAGGTGCTCTTTACATGGTGGAGGAGAAAAAATGATCAAACCTATGATGGGCAATCATGCTCTCTCCTACGGTGCACTGCTTTCAAGGGCACAGGTAATATCAGCCTACCCTATAACTCCACAGACCCAGGTTGTGGAACTCCTATCTGAGATGGTGGCCGATGGCAGTCTCAATGCGAAGTTTATAAAAGTAGAATCAGAACACTCGGCTATGGCGGCGTGTATTGGCGCTGCAGCCACTGGAGCTCGAACCTTCACCGCAACTTCTGCCCAGGGGCTCGCCCTCATGCATGAAATGCTCCATTGGGCAGTTGGTGCACGGTTACCAATCGTCCTTGGAAATATCAATAGGGCTATGGGACCACCCTGGACTGTGTGGACTGAGCAAACAGACAGCCTTTCCCAGAGAGATACCGGGTGGATGCAGATTTATGCAGCTGACAATCAGGAAGTTCTGGATTCTGTGATACTTGCTTACAAAGTATCAGAAAAAGTTCTACTCCCATCGATGATCGTACTTGATGCCTTTTTCCTCTCTCACACATCCGAACCCGTGGATGTACCTGATCAGGAAAAGGTGGATGAATTTTTGCCACCCTACAATCCGGAGTTAAAACTTGATGTTAACGACCCTCACGCCTTCGGTGGCCTCACAGGCCCTGGTGGTTATATGGAACTCAGATACCTGATCCAGAAAGCACATGAAGACGCTCTTATAGAGATAGAGAAAGCGGGAGATGAATTTCATAAGATCTTTGGAAGGGAGTATAAGCTTGTTGAGACCTACAGAACGGAAGATGCAGAGATTATATTCGTAGCCCTCTCAACTGTTGCCCAAACTGCAAGGATAGCAGTCGACAGTTTACGAAAGAAAGGGATTAAGGCTGGAATCCTGAGAATTCGTGTTTTCAGACCGTTTCCATCAGAAACGATTCGAAATATTTTGAAAAACGTTGAAAAGATAATCGTTTATGATAGAAATTTATCTCCTGGCAGAGGAGGAATAGTTTATCACGAACTCTCAGCAGCCCTCCATCACGGCAGGCTCGACACACCGGTCTGGGGAATAATCGGCGGACTCGGTGGACGAGATGTGACTCCAAAAGATATTGAAGAAATGTTTTTGATGGTCCTCAAAGAGGAAAAACCCGAGAGGGAAATAATATGGAAAGGACTAAAAAAGTGAAACGTTTAACCATACCAGAAGAAGAATTGATGAATCCGGGCCACCTCGCCTGTCAGGGATGTGGAGCAACCCTGGCCATGAGATATGCACTCAAGGCCCTCGGAAAGAATACCATTGTGACAATCCCGGCCTGCTGCTGGTCTGTAATTGACGGGCCTTTCCCGTACAGCTCATTAAAAGTTCCAGTATTTCATACAGCCTTTGCCACAGCGGCAATAACAGCCGCAGGTATCAAAGCCGGCCTCTCAATCCAGGGAAAAGATGATGTCACTGTAATGGCATGGGCCGGCGACGGCGGAACCTTTGACATTGGTATCCAGGCCCTCTCGTCTGCTGCCGAAAAGAACGAAGATATCATTTACGTATGCTACGATAATGAAGCATACATGAACACCGGCATTCAGAGAAGCTCCGCCACACCTTACAAGGCATGGACCACCACGACCCCAACAGATTTCCCAAACGAAACATTCAAGAAAGATATAATTGAAATCCTTGCCGCCCATAAAATCCCCTACATAGCAACCGCTTCGGTTGGCTACCCCGAAGACCTCATCAAAAAATTCGAAAAGGCAAAAAGAATTAAAGGGTTCAGGTTTATTCACATATTTGCGCCTTGCCCTGTTGGATGGAAAATGCCGCCAAATTTGACGGTAAAAGTCGCGAAATTGGCGGTTCAAACCAATATCTTTCCTCTTTTCGAAGTGGAGAATGGGATTTATTACAGGATCACGAGAAAATTCTCAAAGAAAGTGCCTGTGCAAGAATACCTGAAATTACAGGGAAGGTTCAAACATCTAACCGATAACGATATAGCAACGATCCAGAAATCCGTGGATCTGAGATGGGAAATTCTACTTGAGAAAGAGAGACAATCTGAAAGGTACAGAGAGATTGTAAGGAAGTATCAAGAAGAGAAAGAACTCGCAACAGTAGAAAAATAAAGAAAGTCAAGAGCTGATGAGCCTATTGAATCTCAACCACTTTTGAATCAAATGCGATAATATATCACAAAGAAGGAACATGTGAAAAATACAAAAATGATACGAGAATGTGCAAGGAAACTTATGGAAATCTTTACCACAAAAATGAAAAACTGATCGAAAAACTTAATGGGGTGGGCGGCCAAAGGCCGCCCACCACATAATTTAAAAATTCTACTTCATCACACAAATTTAGAAATTCCTCCGTTCAAAAAGTTTAGTTAACAACGAGTATCTTCCCTCTGTTAAGAATTCTCCCGTTGACTTCGTATTTCCAGAGATATAAACCATCTTTCGGTAAGTCAATTTCAAACGCACCACCCTGAATATTACGAGAATACACTTTTCTGCCGGAAGTATTATAAACTTCCAGCTCTCCACCTTCATTAATTGGTAGCATAAGTCTGACTTTCTTCCGATGAGAGATTAAAAAATGGGTGGGTAAAACTCTGTTATAACCTTCATTTACCCCCACACCTGCAAGTTCAAAAATCTGAAGCCCCATGTCACCGGTTGAAATATATGCGTGGCCGTTGCTCGCAGCTATATCAAGCACCATGTATCCACTGTAATACGCAACCTCATGGATGTTAAAATAATCCGAGATATCAAAAACCTTAACACCATCGTAAAAATTCCCCACGTAAAGGTACTGACCTGAAAGAGCTGCCCGCGCCCCACTCGAGAAGCTCGAATCCATAGATGTCACATAGAACAGAGAGTCGTTCAGCAACCTGTATTTCACTATTCCAGGATTCATATCCTTAACAACATATACAAAGGAATCCTGAATCGCCACACCACCTAATGAGTTAACCAAAATTCCGGTTATATAAGTCTCGTGGAGATCTTCAAGTCGTGCCACATATAGATAATCACCTGTAAGTATTACAGCGTCAGAATCAGTTATTGCAAAATCAACTATTCCTCCATAAAAATTACTCTGAGCCACGATAACAGGATTTGCTGGATTAGTAACATCAATTTTTAAAAGAGTATACGGCTCTTTAAAGGCATAGATTACCGTATCTCGTGGTATTATTTTATATATCAAAAGTGTGTCAATGGAACTCAACATCTGAGGATTTCGGGGATCTGAAATGTCGTAGATTGCCAATCCTGTATCGTTTTTAGCAACGAAAACCAGTGGTAAATCTTCAACTGCATAATAAATATTACCATCTATGTGACTAATAAATTGGGGATCAGTGGGATTACTAACATCAATCAGAAATGTTCCTGATTCGCCATAAGAGAGAAGGGCTGTATTTCCACTCAATGTCAGTCTATTGGAGTAATAAAATCCTCCTGTATTTTTTATAATGGAAACGCTGGATGGATTTGAGACATTTAGAAGAAAGGTCCCATTCTCAAATCTTCCAAGCATGTAGGCAAGTGTATCATAAACAATTATTTTCCATGGAGTTCCCAGGTTCTGGACTCTGCTGACGAGTGCCGGAGAATATGGATTTGTCACATTGGCAATCCAGAGGCTTCCCCACGGATCAGTTATGTAAAGAAGAGAGTCTTTCTTATAAATTGATAACGCCTCCTCCATACCGTTGAAAAATACCTGTCCAACCGGCTGTAAACTGTGGGGATTAGAGATGTTTACAATTGCAACTCCATTCGTACCTTCCACAACATAGGCGTAATTCCCAGAAATTTGAAGGTTTGTCATGCGCCTTCCATCAGAGTAGTAAGAAATCGTTGACGGACGAGCCAATCTCTGAATATCAATGACCTCGATCCCCCCGGATCCCTCTGCTACAAATACATAATGATCGGCTATATCAAATCCTCCAGCGCCGTTTCTTAGAGGATATCCATAGAAGAATAGATTCGACATGTTGTTAAGATCATAAAAGGCAAGTACAGGAGCAGAACCACAGCAAATTCCAGATGCAACAAGATAATTACCATATATTTTCATTTTAAATAGCGAGGTATTATCATTTTGAACACCTGAACAGGCGATAATACGGGGATTTGATGGATCAGAAACATCAAAGATGCCGAGACCGTAACCGCCAAACCCTGCGAATAGCCGCTGCTGATACCTATCATACACGAGAGACAATACCTTATATCTGAATTTCATACTTGACAGTAGATATGGAGGGGTTGAATCCATTGAAAATATTAGGATACCGCCACCACTGGTCATAAACACAATATTCCTCACGCTGTCAACAGCGATGTCGTTCGCTGGACCAAATGGCCAGCTCCCCACATACCTCATATTGAGAGAATCAAAGTAAGCAATTTGTGCATTAGCACCAATTACACTTACCAGTAGTGCAACAATAATACTCATATTTCACACCTCCCGACTTTTTAAAGAATTATACGTCCCTTCTTCTGGAACAATCAAAATAGGTTCCAGAAAGTATTCGAAAAAATGTGCAATGGTGAAATACCGAGCTCATAAATTGACAATAAAGTCCCATGTACTCGAAAATTAGTAAACTATCAAAATATGCACATGCTCAACCGGATTCTAACATCCTTCTTAGTCCCACTTCTAAAAAAAACTCTTTTCTTTTTAAAG
>Ga0256833_1000641_pt1 | contig 26942 bp, 29 predicted proteins | sample 356284metaG_FD_190535 | JGI IMG/M metagenome (GOLD analysis project Ga0256833, IMG submission 190535) | Hydrothermal vent microbial communities from Mid Atlantic Ridge, Atlantic Ocean - 356-284 | ecosystem: Environmental > Aquatic > Marine > Hydrothermal vents | place: Atlantic Ocean: Mid... | reverse complement strand
ATCCAAAGACCGAGATACCGTACGGCCAAGGTCCCGGGGCGGGTGGCCGCCTATCACGCACACGGGCATTGCTCATCAGCCCTTGGTGCAAGCGGTTAGACCCCCAAGTGGAAGATACATGGTGCGTCGTGGAAGCCGGTACGTTGGTCCAGCCGCGCGTCTGGTTGAGGGAGGTGATAAAAGCCTGTGGCTCGTAGCTCGTGGCTTGTGGTGGGGGCAGTCAACGGCAACGGAATCTCGGGGTGCCGTGCAGCATGGACCCCGGATCTCGGCGGCATGATGCCGCCTCGTCCGGGGATACGTTGTCGTTCGGGAAGAGGAAATTTGATCGTGTCCCCGGCCAAGCGGGTCATCTTGACCCGCGCGAGCCAGGCTTGCCCCGGACTGGATCCGGGAGTCCATGCCGCACCCAAACTCAGCGGTTCGGTTGCCGCAAAGCAATGCTCCCTCCCCTGGGGGAGGGTTGGGGAGAGGGTTGTGGGCGCCAACGCAGCCACCGCCCATCATTCGAATCATGACCGGCCCGCACCCCACCCCCCACATCCAGCATTCCAGCAAACAACCCCTCTCCGGCGGCTACGCCGCCGTCTCCCCCAAGGGGGAGGTTCTAAAGTCGGCCATCAGACAAAGCGTAGCGCCTACCATGCTTTAGGCTCTGGATCCCCCGCTTTCACGGGGGCAAGTCCGGCTCGCGCAGGCTCCTGGCCTGCTTGGCTGGAATGACGAATTACTCGCCGTGCAATAAACTTCTCTCCCCTGGGGGAGGGTCGGGGTGGGGGTTGTGGGCAATGCATGAGCCAAAAGCAAATCGTCGATGCATGACCGGCCCACATCCCACCCGCACCCCGCCTCACCCCTGTTGACGCCGCCCGGGGTCGAACGTATACTCATGCGCAAGATGACGTTCGTGCTCGCTCTAACGCTAATTCCTCCGCCCTGGGGGTAGGCTTGGCGTTGGAACGTGCCCGCCGCCCCCGAACCGGGCGGTTTTTTCGTTGTCGAGATTGGAGGAAACGTGGCCGGGAAAACGCTCTACGAAAAGGTATGGGAAGCACGCAACGGATTTTCGCTCACACGAACGCTTGCTTACTATACGCGCTAACGGAGCCTTGCCCGCTTCCTATCCTGAGGTAACGCCGCTAACTTTCCCATCGCGAAGAGGGTGTGGAAACCATGAAGCGACGTGCGCATTTCGCAACCACCGCTGGCTTCTTCACCCTGGCCTGAGTAGCAATCGGATCGTTTGGTTATCGGATCTTCAATCCCAGAAAAGGCCCGGTCGCATGCATAACGATGCACCGCACAGTGAAGGACCGCTGCGGTCTTGCCAGCACGGCTCGCCACTCCGCATACGGACTCGTGAAAACAGCCCCGTCCACGGGGCCGTTGTCAAAACCGGTGCCGCTTACCTACCCGCCGACTCGAATCCAGCCGGTAGATAGATAATGGTAACGTCGTCGTTCCAGGGGGTGGGGTCGAGAGCGGTCAGCTCGGGGACCACCAGCAACAAGCTGCCGTCTTCCAAGCCCTTTACCACCACGTCGGCGGGTCCGCTAAGCTCAACGGGCGGATCCAGCTTCAGCTCCATAGGATTGCCGTTGGGTGGAACCACGACGATAAAATTCGGCGAGAAGCCGATCTCGGTATCGAACTGCGTTCCCCTGGCGGAAAAGTCGAGGCCGTCCAGTTTGCCTAGGTCGCGGTAACGCGGCGCAACAGGCTTGCCTGCGGCAAAGTCGGCAGGGGTCAACTCCCAGATTCCGCCGTTGCTGGGGTCCAGACTGCTGCCGCCGACGGTATTGACCCAGACGTTGCCCGTCTGCGGAGACACCTCAACGCCGTCGGGCCAGCCCGGGTTGGGGACGAACTGCGGCTCCTGCTTGGGGTTCTTGCCCAGCGCAAGCTCGTCGATCGCGCTCACCGGCACCTTCCAGGTACCGCCGTTGTAGGGGATGGGCGGGTCAAACTGGTCGGCGCCAAAACCGGTGTCGGTGAAGTAGAGGTTGCCCTCGTCATCAAAAGCCAGAGCGTTACAGAGAACCACTGGACCTCCGGTTTTGCGCGCAAAATACGATCCCCAAGAAAGGTTGATCTCACCCACGATCTCGCCGCTATCGGGGTTAAAGGCGATAATTTTGGTCTTCAGGCGCTTGCGGTCGGTAATGGGGTTCCCCTCGGCGTCCGAAAGAGGGGCCGAGCCAACCGGCGCAAAGATAGTACCGCGGGTGAACAGCCCGGTGTCGACCGGCAGCACCGCCATTCCCAAGGGAGCGGTCAGGTGGTTTATGAAGTGCAGGTCCACGATGCGGGCGTCGCCGCGCGGACCCACTTCGAGCTTGCTAATGGACCCGGCGCCCTCGGTGAACCCAAAGGGCTTTTTGGCGTTGCCGTGCACGGCGGTATTGGCGACGAAGAGGTAACGCCCGTCGAGACTGAAGATGACCGCCTCGGGGTTATCGAACAGGTGCAGCTCGTTGACCACTTGCCCCTTGACCGGGTAGGCGGGCAGTTCTCCCGCCGCCAGGGCCGCACCAAGCAAGACTCCGATGGAAAGCAGAAGGGTATGGGCTGCTGCCTTGTTCTTCATACGCTCCCCTTTCTGTAAAATGTCTGGGCATCGTTCCGCTGAAGGTAGCCATGATGGGTGATGTGAGCCAAGACGTTATCTGTCGTTATCTATAGTTCTTTATACATACTAGTCAGTCATATCACATGTGTCAAGAATATTCACATTTGTGCAATGTTGGGAATGGAGTTGGTGCTTATAGGGTCCCTTTCGAGCTGGTTGGTTTCTTGACTTGAGCGCGTCGGGAAGTTATCATTCACGGTATGAATCGGTTTACAGCGCTAGCACCATTCCCACCTCTCCGGGGGTAGGGCTTTGCGCCTGTAGCTGCTCACCGCCCCCGCCGGGCGGTTTTTCGTTGTCGGAACGAGGAGGACACGTGGCCGGGAAAACGCTCTACGAAAAGGTCTGGGACGCCCACGAGGTGCGCCGGCTGGCAAGCGGGCAGAGCCAGCTCTTCATCGACCTGCACCTGATCCACGAAGTCACCAGCCCGCAGGCCTTCGGAATGTTGCGCGAGCTGGGGCTGAAGGTAGCCATGCCCCACCGCACCTTCGCCACGGTGGACCACATCGTGCCCACCGACGCCCGCGACGAACCCTTCGCCGACGTGCTGGCCCAGGCGATGATCGAGGAACTGCGTAAAAACACCCGCGAAAACGGTATCGAGCTCTTCGACGTCGGCAGCGGCAAGCAGGGCATCGTCCACGTGGTGGGGCCGGAGCAGGGGCTGACCCAGCCAGGCTTCACCATCGTCTGCGGCGACAGCCACACCTCCACCCACGGCGCCTTCGGCGCCATTGCCTTTGGCATCGGCACCACCCAGGTGCGCGACGTGCTGGCCACCCAGACGGTGGCCATGCCCCGGCTCAAGGTACGGCGGATCAACGTAAACGGCGAGCTGAAGCCGGGCGTGAGCGCTAAAGACGTAATCCTCCACATCATCCGTACCCTAGGCGTAAAGGGTGGTCAGGGTTACGCCTACGAGTACGGCGGCGCGGTGATCGACGGGATGACGATGGAAGAGCGGATGACCGTCTGCAACATGTCGATCGAGGGCGGAGCCCGCATCGGCTACGTCAACCCCGACGAAACCACCTTTGCTTTCCTCAAGCGCCGCCCCTACGCCCCGGCGGAAGACGAGTGGGAGGAGGCGGTGGCCCACTGGCGCAGCCTGGCCTCGGACCCAGACGCCGTGTACGACGACGTGGTGGAGATCGACGGCTCGCAGATCGCTCCCTACGTCACCTGGGGCATCAACCCCGGCCAGGCGATTAGCGTGGAGGAAAACGTCCCCGACCCGGCCAACGTGCCGGCCGAGGAAGCGGCGCTGGTAGCGGAGGCGCTCGAGTACATGAAGCTGCGTCCGGGCCAGCCGATCAAGGGCCAGAAGATCGACGTCGCCTTCGTCGGCAGCTGCACCAACGGCCGCCTGAGCGACCTGCGCGAGGCGGCCCGGGTGGTCCAGGCTGCCGGCGGCAGGGTGGCTGCGGGCGTGCGGGCGCTGGTGGTGCCCGGCAGCGAGCAGGTGGCCCGCCAGGCCGAGGCCGAGGGGCTCGACCAGATCTTCCGCGACGCCGGCTTCGAGTGGCGCTACGCCGGCTGCAGCATGTGCCTGGCGATGAACCCCGACAAGCTGGTGGGCGACGAGATCTCGATCAGCAGCTCCAATCGCAACTTCAAGGGGCGACAGGGCTCGCCCCAGGGCCGCACCTTGCTAGCTAGCCCGGTGATGGTCGCCGCGGCGGCCCTGGCCGGCGAGGTCGTGGACGTGCGCGAGGTTTTGGGGGTGAAGGCCTGATGGAAGCCATCAAAAAAGTTCGTGGACGCGCCGTGGTTATCCCCGGCGACGAGATAGACACCGACCGCATCATTCCCGCCCGTTACCTGAAGGCGATCACCTTCGACGGGCTGGGTGAGGCGCTCTTTTACGACGAGCGCTACGACGAGGCCGGCAACCCCAAGGACCACCCCCTCAACCATCCCGAGCGCCAAGGGGCGAGCATCATGGTGGTGGGGGCCGGCTTCGGCTCCGGCTCCAGCCGCGAGCACGCACCTCAGGCGATCAAGCGCGCCGGCTTCAAGGCGATCATCGGCGAGAGTTTTGCCGAGATCTTCTTCGGCAACGCCACCCAGATCGGCCTGGTCTGCGTGACCCTCGATCCCGAAGACCTAGGGGTGCTGGCCGAGTGGGTGGAGGCCAACCCCGAGGGCGAGGTGGAGGTGGACCTGGAAGCGCGCGAGGTCCGCTTTGGCAGGCGCGTGGCGCCGCTGGCCATTCGCGAGGCCGCCCGCGAGGCCCTCGTCAGCGGACGCTGGGACCCGCTGGCCGAGCTGATGGAAGCGATGGACGAGATCAAGAGGCTCGACGCCGCCCGCCCGGGCCCCGGGAAGCGCGGGGGCTACCGCGGCCTCGCCTGAGGCCGCGAGGAAAGGAAGGCGCGATGCACAAGATTGCTGTTCTCCCCGGTGACGGCATCGGCCCCGAGGTGACCGCAGCGGCGGTGGGGGTGCTCGAGAAGGCAGCCGACATCTTCGGCCTGGAACTGAGTTTCGATTATTTCGACTTTGGCGGCGCGGCCATCGACGCCGCTGGCGAGCCCTACCCCGAGGGCACGCGGCGGGGCGTGGCCGCCGCCGACGCCATTTTGCTGGGGGCCATCGGCGGGCCCAAGTGGGACGGCGTCCCCCGCGAGATCCGCCCCGAAACCGGCCTGCTGGCGCTGCGCAAAGACCAGGGGCTCTTCGCCAACCTGCGCCCGGCGCGGGTGCTCAAGGGGCTCGAAGACCTCTCGCCGCTAAAGCCCAAAATCGCCCGCGGGGTGGACGTGCTGATCGTGCGCGAGCTCACGGGAGGTCTCTACTTTGGCGAGCCGCGCGGGATGAGCGAGGCCGAGGCGTGGAACACCATGCGCTACTCGAAACCCGAGGTCGAACGGGTGGCCCGGGTGGCCTTCGAGGCCGCCAGCAAGCGCCGCAACAAACTCACCAGCGTCGAGAAGGCCAACGTACTCGAGGTGGGCGAGTTCTGGCGGCGGACGGTGGAAGAGGTGGCCAAAGACTGGCCCGCGGTGAAGCTAGAGCATCAGTACGTCGACGCCATGGCCATGCACCTGATCACGCACCCCGCCGACTTTGACGTGATCGTGACCGGCAACATTTTCGGCGACATCCTCTCGGACCTCGCCTCGGTGCTGCCCGGATCGCTGGGGCTGTTGCCCTCGGCCTCGCTAGGCGAGGGTACGCCGCTCTTCGAGCCCGTGCACGGCTCGGCCCCCGACATCGCCGACCAAGGCAAGGCCAACCCGACGGCTACCATCCTTTCCGCGGGCATGCTGGCCACCTACGCGCTGGGGCGGCCCGAGGTGGGCCAGGCCATCGAACGGGCGGTAGCCACGGCCCTGGGCCAGGCCCGCACGCCCGACCTGGGCGGCCAGGCCTCCACCGCCGAGTTCGCGGACGCGGTGGTGGCCGCCCTGGGCGGGTAAACTGGAGTATGCCGAACCTGAAAGGAAGAACCCTGATCGTCACCGGCGCCTCGCGCGGCATCGGCCGGGCGCTGGCGCTAGGTCTGGCCGAGCGCGGTGCCAACCTGGTGATCACCGCCCGTGGCGAAGGAGCCCTGGCGGAGGTGGCCCGGGAAGCCGAGGCCAAGGGCGTGCAGGTCCGCCACCACGCGGGCGACGTAACCGCCGCCGAGACTGCCGAGCGCCTGGTGGAGCTGGCGCGCGAGCTGGGGCGCTTCTACGGCTTCGTGCACAACGCCGGGGTGCTGCACGCGGGTCCCCTTTTGTGGGAGCTTCCCGAGCGCAACTGGAACGAGGTGCTGGGGGCGAGCCTCACTGGCGCCTACCAGCTCACCCGCTTCGCCCTCCCCGAGCTGCTCGCCGCCGGAGACGGTGTGGCCGTCTACGTAGGCTCAGGCGCGGCCGAGTACAACCTGCCCGGCATCGGCGCCTACGCCATCGCCAAGGCCGCCGAGGAGCACCTGGCACGCCAGGTGGCCGCCGAAGCCCCCCTGGTGGCCGGCTTTGCCTACCGCCCCGGAGTGGTCGACACCGGCATGCAGGAACAGGCGCGCAGCGCCACCGGCGGCGCGGCCCAGCAACTGCAGGAGATCTTTGTAGGCTACAAGGAAAAAGGGGTGCTGATCAGCCCCGAGCAGGCCGCCGAATACCTGATCCGGGTCCTGCTCGCCGATCCGCACCGCTACACGGGAAAGGTCTATGACTGGCGAAAAGAATAAACGCATGCGCAGTGACGTCATCAAGAAGGGGATCGAGCGCGCCCCGCACCGCTCGCTCCTGCGCGCCACCGGTGTGATCGAGCGCGAATCGGACTTCGACAAGCCCTTCATCGCCGTGGTCAACAGCTACGTGGACATCGTGCCGGGACACGCCCACCTGCGCGAGTTCGTGGAAAGCATCAAGCGCTACATCCGCGAGGCCGGCGGAGTTCCTTTCGAGTTCAACACCATTGGCGTGGACGACGGCATCGCCATGGGCCACGAGGGCATGAAGTGGAGCCTGCCCAGCCGCGAGCTGATCGCCGACAGCGTGGAGACGATGCTGCGGGCCCACGCCTTCGACGGGGCGATCTTCATTCCCAACTGCGACAAGATCGTACCCGGCATGCTCATGGCCGCGGTGCGCGTCAACCTGCCCAGCGTCTTCGTCTCGGGCGGGCCGATGAAGGCGGGGTACCTCGACGGCGAAGCGCTGGACCTGATCAGCGTCTTCGAGGGCGTGGGGGCGGTCAAGGAGGGCACGATGAGCCCCGAGCGGCTGGAGAAGATCGAGCAGCTGGCCTGCCCCAGCTGCGGGAGCTGCTCGGGCATGTTCACCGCCAACTCGATGAACTGCCTGCTTGAGGCCCTGGGCTTGGCCGTGCCGGGCAACGGTTCGATTTTGGCCACCGATCCGAGGCGTGAGGAGCTGAAGAAGACCGCGGTGAGCTGGCTGATGCGCATGGTGGAGGAGGACGTGAAGCCGCTCGACTTCGTGAACGAGCAGAGCTTCGAAAACGCCTTCCGCCTCGACGTGGCCATGGGCGGCTCCACCAACACCGTGCTCCACACTCTGGCGGTGGCCGAGGAGGCGGGGATTCCCTTCCCCCTCGAGAGGCTGGACGCGATCGGCCGGACGACGCCCACGCTGTGCAAGATCGCGCCCTCGAGCGCCTACCACATGGAAGACCTGGACCGCGCCGGCGGTGTCTTCGCCATTCTGGGCGAGCTCGCCCGCGGCGGCTACCTGAACACCGAGGCACGTACCGCCAGCGGCCGCACCCTGGGCGAACAGCTCGCGGAGGGCTACGAGATCCGCGACGAGCGCGTGATCCGCCGGCTGGAAAACCCCTACGACGCCCAGGGAGGGCTGCGGATCCTCTTTGGCAGCCTCGCCCCGGAAGGCGCTGTGGTCAAGACCGCCGGGGTGGTGCCGGAGATGATGCGCCACGAGGGCCCGGCCCGCGTCTTCGACAGCGAAGAAGAGGCCCAGGCGGCCATCGACGCGGGCCAGATCAAGCCGGGCGACGTGGTGGTGGTGCGCTACGAGGGCCCCAAGGGCGGCCCCGGCATGCGCGAGATGCTGGCCCCCACCAGCGCCATCGTCGGCCGCGGTCTGGGTGAGAGCGTGGCGCTGGTGACCGACGGCCGCTTCTCCGGCGGCACGCGCGGCGCGGCGATTGGCCACGTCTCGCCCGAGGCGGCCGAGGGCGGGCCGATCGGCCTGGTCGAGGAAGGCGACATCATCGCCCTGGACCTGGAAAAGGGGACGCTCGAGCTCAAGGTAGGCGCCGAGGAACTAGCCCGCCGCCGCGCCCGCTTCAAACCGCTCAAGAAACCGGTGAACGGCTCCTGGCTCAAGCGCTACCGGGCGCTCGTCACCAACGCGGCCCACGGCGCGGTGCTAAAGAGCGAACCCGACTGAAGGTGCGCATGCAGAGTGACCGCCCTAGCCCACGGGCCGGGGTGGTGCTTCTTGGACTTTCCTATTCAAGCCATTCGGTGGCGTAGTCGTCGGTCTTCGGCACGATGCAGAGGAACTCCACCGGCTCGTCGCCGACATTGGCGTAGCTGTGGGCCACGCCCGCGGGGATGAAAACGGCGTCGCCCGCGCCCACCTCACGCGCCTCGCCGTCGAGCACGAGGCGCATGCGGCCGCGGAGCACGTACTGCTCGTGCTCGATCGTGGCGTGGCGGTGCAGCGGGATGTAGCCGCCGGGCTCGAGCGTGAACTTGCGCAAGAAAAAGTTGGGGGCGTCTTCGTCGGGCCCCACCAGCACCTGGATGTACGCACCCCGGGCGCGCTCCACCGGCACCGGGGCCACCTCGCGATCGGAACGGCTGAAGGCCTTGGGCATGCCTCAGTCTACCCGGGCCAGCGGGCCAGCCGGGCGACCACCTCCTCATCGGTGACCTGGGGAAAGTCGTGATAGTAGGCGCCCACGGCCACAAAGTCGGGCGGGGCGCTGAGCACCACCACCTCGGCCCGCTGGCGCAGTTTTTCGACCGCGTCGGGCGGGGCGACCGGCACGGCCACCACGACCCGCCGGGGATTTTCGGCCTGTACCGCGGTGAGCGCCGCCTCCATGGTGCTGCCGGTGGCAATGCCGTCATCGGTGAGCACCACGTCGCGCCCCGCCAGCGGTTCCTTGGGGCGTACCGCGCGGTAGCGGCGGCGGCGTTCGCGAATCACATGCATCTGCCGCCCCACCTCGGCCTTGAGGTAGGCTGGGTCGGCAATGCGCTCGGCGTAGGGCTGGAGAAAGACCTCGCCGTCCTCGCTCACCGCGCCCAGGGCGTACTCGGGGTTGCCGGGCGCGCCGATCTTACGGGCGAGCACGATGTCCATGGTGCCGCCCAGCTCCTCCGCCAGCACATCGGCAAGCACCACCCCACCCCGGGGGATGCCGAGTACCACCGGGCGCTCAAGCCCCAGCGGACGCAACACCTTTGCCGGGAGGCGCGCCGCTTCCTCGCGATCCTGAAAAAAGAGCATCGCCATGGTCCACTCTTATTCTAACAGCGGACCGGCCCCAAACCTCCTGGAAGCGTTAAGGGGCCACGTTGCTCGCGGCGTGGCGCGAGCCCGCCAGGTAGAAGAGCCACGCCACCGCCAGCCCCACAAGGAACCACGCCCACAGCGGCCAGGCCAGCCATTCGTGCACGTGCGGGTCGTGGGCGATGAGCTGAGCTCCGGCCCATACGATGATCACCGCGCCCACGTAGTTGAGCCAGGGCCAGCGGTTGAGCAGCTCGGCGATGGCCGCCGAGCCCATCATGAGGATGGGGATCGAGAGGAAGAGGCCGAAGGTGAGCAGGCCCAGGTGCCCGTTGGCCGCACCCGCCACCGCCAGCACGTTGTCGAGACTGAGGGTGAAGTCGGCGACGATGATGAGCCCCACCGCCTGCCAGAATGAGGCCGCGCTGCCCACGTGGGCTTCCTCGTCTTCACCACGGATGAGCTTGGCGGCGATCCAGAAGAGCGCCAGCCCACCGAGCGCCCGCAGGTAGGGCACCGAAAGCAGGAGCGCCGCCAGGATGGTAAAGGTAACGCGCAGGCCGATGGCCCCGAGCGTGCCCACCAGGATGGCCTGCCGCCGCATGGGGCGCGGCAGGTCGCGCACCGCCATCCCGATGACGACCGCGTTGTCACCCGAGAGCACCAGGTCGATGAGCACGATGCTGAAGAGGCCCAGGAGCGTGGTTTCGTTGATCATCTATTCCTCGAGGACGAAGCGGTCTTCGCTGTCGTGCAGGCGAACGCGCTGGATGATGCGGTGGTCGTGGTCGTTGTTGGTGTCGGAGGTGGCCACCACGGTGACGTAGTCGCGGATGGGGCTGCGCAGCACCTTCTTGGTGAGGGTCTCCTCCACCTGGAAGATGCCGGCGGCGTTGTTCATGCGCACCCGGATCTCGATGGGCACGGTCTCGCCGCGCATGATGATGACCTCGTCCACGGCCAAGGCCGAGATCGAGTGAATGTCGATGGAGCCCAGGCTAAAGGCCTTGCGGCCGCGCCCCTTGGTGATGTCGGTGCCGTCGGCCACGGCAGTGACACCGGCCTCGATGGTGAGCGGCTCGGGGTGCAGGTCGTGGCTGTAGATGGAGTGCAGCATGAGCGCCCTGAGCTCGATGCGCTGCTCGGGGCGGGGGTAGAGCTCGCCCAGGATGCGGTTGAGGATGGGCAGGGCCAGGGTCACGCTGAAGGCCTCGTGGTGGTCGCGGTGCACCTGGTTGCCGATGTCGTGGAGCATGGTCGAGAGGATCACCACCACGAAGGCGTCGTCGAGGTCACCCACGCCCGACTCCACCGTGTCGGGGCGGACCCCGGCGTCCACCAAAAGCTGCAGGATGGCTACCGAGGCGGCGCCGGTCAGCAGGGCATGCACGCGACCGTGGTCGTTGTAGCCCAGCTTGTGCATGGTGATGTAGTTGGCCATGTCCCAGTGGCCGCGGGCCTCGGGATCGTGCGAGAGCATCTCGTAGGCCTCGAGCGCGCGCGAATAGGGCTCAAGGCCCTTGCGGATCGACTGATCCGCCTCAACGTACAGCCGCGACTTCGGGCTGGCGATATGAATGATGCGTTCGTTGGCTTCCGACAACAAGCACCTCCCCGAGGCCCTCGCCCCGGAATCCGTATTGTACCCCGCGAGCCGGTTATTCGCCTTTGAACTCGGGGGCGCGCTTCTCGAGGAAGGCGGTCGTGCCCTCGCGCATGTCGTGGGTGGTGCAGGCCATACCGAAGAGGTCGGCCTCAATCTCGAGCGCCTCCGGCAGCGGCACGTCGCTGCCGCGCGCCACCGCCTCCTTGGCCAGGGCGAGCGCCACGGGGCTGTTCTTCATGATCTGCTGGGCCAGCTCGCGCGCTGCGGCGACGGCGTCGTCGGCCACGCGGTTGACGAGCCCCAGCTGCAAGGCTTCCTCGGCGGGCACGTGGCGGCCCGTGAGGATGAGGTCGAAGGCGCGGCCCATGCCCACCAGCCGCGGCAGACGCTGGGTGCCGCCAAAGCCGGGGATGAGCCCCAGCCCCACCTCGGGCAGGCCCAGCTTGGCGCCCTTCGCGGCCACGCGCAGGTCACAGGCTAGAGCGAGCTCGAGCCCCCCACCGAGCGCGTAGCCGTTGATGGCCGCGATCGTGGGCACGGGCAGCGCGGCGATGTGGTTCATCACCTCCTGCCCGGCAAGCGCGAACTCACGCCCCACAAAGACGTCTTCCAGGGCGTTGATCTCGCTGATGTCGGCCCCGGCGACGAAGGCCTTGCCCTCGCCCGTAAAGACGGCCACCTTCACCTCCGGGTCCTCGGCGATCACCTCGGTCACCTCGGCGATCTCGCGCAGCACGTCGGCCGCGAGGGCGTTTAGCGCCCCCGGTCGGGTGAAGGTCACCCAGGCGATGCCGCCTTCCACCTCGTAGCGCAGGAACTCGAACTCGGGAACCTCAAGCGCGAACGCGGGCACTTCTTCGTGGGCATGGTCGTGATCGTGAGCCATGACTACACCTTCCCTTCCAGGAGCAAGAGGCCCTCCAGGGCCGTCTCGATCATGCGGTGAACCCCCTGCCGCAGCAGGCTTTCCTCAACGAACTCGGTATCGCCGATCTGGTTCGAGACCGTGAGCAGCGCCCCGGCGTGGACGCCGCGCATCTTGGCGATCAGGAAGATGGCCGCCGCCTCCATCTCGAAGGCCATCACCCCGTAGCGGTGCCATTCCCGCGCGTTCTCGGGGTTGGTGGCGTAGAAGGCGTCTTCGGTGGCGATCAGGCCTACGTGGTGGGGCTCGCCCGAGGCCTCGGCGGCCTGGGCCAGCGCCTGGAGCACCGGCCAGCTGGGAACCGGCGCGTACGGGCGCCCCTCGAGGTACTGCTGGGTCGTACCGTCGAGCGGCACCGCGCCCTGCACCACCAGCAGGTCGGCGGGGCGCAGAGAGGGATCGACCGCGCCGCTCGTTCCCACGCGCACGAGCACGCGGGCCCCTAGCTGGATGAGCTCCTCGGTCACGATCGAGGCCGAGGGGCAGCCCATCCCGGTGGTCTGGACGCTCACGGGCAGGCCCTTGTAGGTGCCGGTGAAACCCAGCAAGGATCGGTAGGTATTGTAGGTGGTGACGTCTTCCAGAAAGGTGTCGGCAATGTACTGCGCCCGGCCGGGGTCGCCGGGCAGCAGCACGAAGGGCGCCACCTCGCCGGATTGTGCGCGCACGTGCAAAGGGCTCATACGCCCTTAGGATACACGGGCGCGAAGCGCAGCGCCCCGTCCTCGCGCCCGGCGAGGACGGGCAGCACCGCGAGCGCGTCGGTGCGGGCGCAGACCTCCACGTCGACGGCGAGGCCCACGGGCTCGAGCGCCCGGGCCGCGGCGCTCGCGGCCAGCGCCGAGCGCGCGTCGGGACGGGCGAGGAAGAGCGCCTCGGCGAGCCGGGCCCCGTCGTCGAGCTCGACCCCGGGAACGCGCGCGCGCAGGCCCGCCACCAAGGCTCCCAGGGCGTAGGCGTCGTCGAGGGCGACGCGCCCCTCGCGCCCGGCCGCCACGAACACCACGCCGCCTTCGCGCTCCATAGCCCAGCGCACCGCCGCACCGGCGTTCGCCAACGCCGCCAGCGCCACCTCCGACACGACCCCGGCGGCGCGCAGCGCGGCGCGGGTGCCGTTGGTCGTCGTCATCACCACCGCGCGGCCACGCACCCGCTCGGGCCGCGCCTCGCGCGGGCTGTTGCCCAAGTCGAAGCCCTCGGGCGGCAGGCCGCCACGCTCGCCCGCAAGCAGCGCACCCTGGCGGGCGGCGAGCGCGCGGGCGGCCTCCACCGACCCGGTGAACCACAGCTCGCGCGCACCCGCGCCCAGTAGGTAGGCCGCGGTGGTGGTGGCGCGGATGACGTCCACTACCAAGGCCGCCGGCGCGGGCGGCACCGGCTCCGCAGGCGAGAGGACCGCGCTAACCCTGAACGGCATCGCGCAGGGCCTTCAGGTTCTCGGCAACGGAAGCGCGGTCGCTGAAGACCGCCGAGCCCGCCACTAGCACGTCGGCGCCGCGTCCGACCAGCTCGGCAGCGTTCGCCGGCCTCACGCCGCCGTCCACCTCGATGAGCGCCTCGGGGTTCCCTGCGTCTCGGCGATTGGCGAGGCGCGCGAGGCGGTCGAGCCCCCGCTCGATGAAGCGCTGACCACCGAAGCCGGGGTTCACGGTCATCAAAAGCGCCAGGTCAAGCTCGCCCCAAACGTCATCGAAGCGGTCGAGCGGCGTGGCCGGGTTGACCGCGAGCCCCGCCCGCGCCCCGGCGGCGCGCACCAGCTGCAGGGCGCGGTGGACGTGCGGCGTGGCCTCGGCGTGGATCGTGACCACGTCGGCTCCGGCGGCCACGAAGCGCTCGACGTAGCGCTCGGGCTCGACGATCATCAGGTGCACGTCGAGGGTGAGCCGGGTGACCCGCCGCAGCGCCTCGACCACCACGAAACCCGTGGTGATGTTGGGGACGAAGCGGCCGTCCATCACGTCCACGTGGATCCAGTCGGCGCCGGCGGCCTCGGCCTCGCGCACCTGCTCACCCAGCCGGGCGAAGTCGGCCGAGAGGATGGAGGGGGCGATTCTGATCGTCTTCTTCATAAGTCGTAGAGCACGTTTTCGAGGCCCTCCGTGTCGAGCACCTCGATGGCGCGCGACTCGGCGTGTACGAGGCCCTGCTCGTGGAACTGGTTGAGCACACGGGTGGCCGTCTCGCGGCTGGTGCCTGCGAGGTCGGCGAGCTGGCGATGGGTGAGGCTCATGCGGCGCCCGCGGGCGGTGGGCTCGCCGTAGCGGTGGCGGTAGAGCTTGAGGAGGGCGTAGGCGATGCGGCCGCGAGCCTCCTCGAAGGTGAGCACCTCGACCTCGTGATTCATCTCACGCAGGCGCCGCGCGAGGATGCGGGCCAGGTTATGGGCCACCTGCGGATAGCGGCGCACCAGCCCCCAGTATTCCTCGAGGTAGAGGGCGTGGAGCGTCACCTCGTCCAACGCGGTGGCGGTGGCGGAACGTGGCTCTTCGTCAACCAGGCTCATCTCGCCAAAGATCTCACCCGGATTCAGGTAGGCCAACACCTTTTCCTTGCCGTCGAGATTGCAGTGTGAGATCTTTACGCGGCCGGAGCGTATGAGGTAGAGCGCGTGACCAGCATCGCCGGCTCCGAAGATCGTCTGCCCCGGCCGGTAGACCATGGTGTGGAAGGCTTGCTCGGCGATCTCGCGCGCTTCGGGCGGCAAACCCTCGAACAGTGGCGAGTTGAGGAGTTCCGGGGCGTCGAGCTTCATTAACGATAATCTAATCCATGACGCAGCAAAACCCAACCCCCGGCCGTTAGGATGGGGGGCATGTGGGCCTTGCGCGCCGAGGGCTTGACGCACCGCTACCCCGAGGTGGTGCTCTTTGCCGACCTCGGCCTCGAGCTCGCGCCAGGCGAGGTGCGGGCCGCGCTAGGCCCCAGCGGCTCGGGCAAAACCACGCTGGTGCACCTGCTCGCCGGCATCCTGCCGCTCCAAGCGGGCCGGCTTTGGTGGGGCGAGGACGAGGTGACCCGTCTGGGCGAGGAAGCGCTGGCGCGGCTGCGGCGCGAGCGGGTGGGGCTGATCTTCCAGCACCACTACCTGCTCGACGAGCTGACGGCACTGGAAAACGTGCTGGTTCCGGGGATGATCCAGGGCCGCCCTGACCCCGCACGAGCGAGGAAACTGCTCGAGTGCGTGGGACTGGGCCGCTCGCTCCACCTCCAGCCTGAAGCCCTCTCCGGTGGCGAGCGCCAGCGCGTGGCGGTGGCCCGGGCGCTCTACCCCCGCCCCCGGGTCGTCCTCGCCGACGAACCCACCGGCGCGCTCGACCGCGCCAACGCGCGCACCGTGCGCGACCTGCTGCTCGAACTGGCCCAAGAAAACGGGGCCGCGGTGCTGCTCGCGACCCACGACGAGGCCCTGGTAAAAGGCTGGCCGGTCTGGCGACTCGAAAACGGTCGGCTGCGCTAGAGCATCGGCAACTCGGCCACGGTCTCGATGCCTTCTGCGCCGTTGCCCTGGTGGAAACCAGCGAGGCGCTTGGTCACCCTGCCACCGGCGCGGTGTACCAGGCGCTCGAGCGCCTGCATCGTCCCACCCGAGGCCACCACATCCATGACCAGCACCACGTTTTTGTTAAGGATGCGCTCGGTGTAACGGCGGTCGAGCCAGAGCACCTCACCGGCGCCTAGAGTGAGCGACTCGACCTCTTGGATCAGCGGGTCCACCATGTAGGGACGGCGGCGCTTGCGCACCACGATGTAACTAAGGTCGCGCGCCGCGGCCAGCTCGTGGGCCAAGGGGATGGGCGAGGTCTCAGCCGTTACGATCAGGTCGGTGTCCTCGGGCACCCTGTTCGTAAGCTCGCTGGCCACTGCCCGCACGAACTCGATGTCGCCCAAAAACTCCACCAAAGGCAGCCGCACGCCCGGGAAGGGTTCGTGCAGGGGCACGTGCCGCGTCACACCGCCGATCTCGATGGGGTAAGTTTCCATGGTTACCATGGTCGGCTACGCTTCCTCGGGGTTGAATAGAGGCAGATGGCCTAAGGCAATCACATCGTCGCGGGGCGTACCCTCGGTGAAGACCGCCATGACCGCTCCCACCTTACCTCCCACACTCTCGATGAGCTCACGCAGACCCTTGAGGGTACTGCCGGTGGAAACCACATCGTCGACGATGGCCACCTGCTTACCGTTGATCTTGGCGATGTCGGTTCCATCGAGCACCAGCAGCTGCGGTTTGCCGGTGGTGATCGAGAGCACCTCGCGGGTGACGGGCTGGATCATGTAAGGTTTGGCGGTCTTGCGGGCAACGATGTAGGGCAGGCCGGTGATGCGCGAGAGCGCGTGCGCCAGGGGCACGGCCTTGACCTCCGGCGTCACGAGCACCTCGATCCCTTCGGGTAAGCGCTTCGCCATCTCCTCGGCCACGGCTTCGGTCAGCTCGGTGTCGCCCAGCAGGTTAAGCAGGGCCACCGCGACGCCATCGCCTACCTGTACCACAGGAAGTTCGCGCTTCACCCCGCCGATCTCGATGGGATAGCTCTTCATGGTTTTAGTGTACACCCCGAGAGCTATAATAAAGCCATGGTTAAGGCAAAACTGGAAAACCTGGGGGTGGAAGCCCAGAGCGGGAACGTGGTCGCGCTGTTGCGCGCCGAGACGGGCGAACTGCTCCCGATTTGGATCGGGCCGCTCGAGGCCCAGAACATCGCGGTGGCGCTGGCCGGCGAAAAACCCCCCAGACCGCTGACGCCCGACCTGCTGCTTTCGGTGCTCGAGATGCTTGGCGGCAAGCTCAAGCGCGTCGAGATCACCGAGCTCAAGGACGGAACCTACTACGCACGGCTGGTGCTCGACCACCGCGGCATCGAGTACGAGATCGACGCCCGCCCCTCCGACGCCATGGCGCTGGCGGTGCGCACCGGGGCTGAGATTTTGGTAGACGAAAAGGTGCTGGCCGAAGGGAAGATAGACGAAGCCGACTTTGAACCCCACGGCCCCACGCCCGAGGCCTGAATGCGAAAGCAGCAGGAAGAGAGCGCTGCGGCGCTCTTTTAATTCTGGCGCTCAGACAGCGTTGCTCATCACGTGCACGTGCACGTGGAAGATCTCCTGGCCACCGCGCTCACCCACGTGGGCCTGAATCTTGTAGTGCTCGAGCCCCAGCGCCTGGGTGGCCACGCGGTTGACGGTACGGAAAAGCGCGCCCAGCTTGCGCTCGCCCTCTTCGCTGTCGGGGTAGTCGGAGAGCTTGGGCACGTGCTCACGAGGCACCACCAGCACGTGCACCCTGGCCTTGGGCCGGATGTCGCGAAAGGCCACGAAGTGCTCGTCTTGGTAGACGATGTCGGTCGGCAGTTCCCCCGAGATGATGCGGCAGAAGACGCAGTCGCTCATGTCCTCGAGTCTACCGGCTCGGCCCGGCGCGCGGCCAGCGTGTAGCCCTCCACCCGCTCGATCACGGCCTGGACTTCCTCACCCGCGGTGAGCTCCTCGCCACGGAGCTCGACCTCATAGTAGTCGGGGGTGTGACCGTAACCCACACCCGAGCGCACCCGCTCCACCAGCACGGTGGTGCGACGGCCCAGGAGCGGGCGCATGCGCGCCTCGGCCAGCTCCCCTGCCAGGGCAATGAGCTCGTGGGTGCGGCGCTTGCGCTCGGCGTAGGGCACCTGAGGCAGGCGCGCGGCGCGGGTGCCCGGCCGCGGGGTGTAGGTGAAGACGTGCACCCGGCTGGGGTGGACCTCGCGCAGGAAGGCCAGCGTGGCGCGGTGCTCGTCCTCGGTCTCGGTGGGCAGACCGGCGATCACGTCGGTGGTGAGGGCGAAGCCGGGGATGCGCTCTCGGGCGGCCGCCACCAGCTGGCGGTAGTAGGCGGTATCGTAGCGCCGGCCCATGAGCGCGAGCAGCCGACCGGCGCCCGTCTGGAGGCTCAGGTGCAGGTGGGGGCGGACGAGGGGGGCGTACCGGCCGATCACTTCGAGCAGCTCCGGGCCGGTGTCCTCGGGCTCGATCGAGCTGAGCCTGAGGGGCACGCCGACGGCCACCAGCTCTTCCAGCAGCCCCGCCACCCCGCGCGGGTGCCCGGCATACGAGCCCAGCCGCACGCCGGTGAGCACCAGCTCACGGTAGTCCGCCGCTGCCAGCGCCTCAGCCTCCTCCAGCACGCTGCGCCAGTCGCGGTGGCGCTCGCGGCCGCGGGTGCGGGGAATGATGCAGTAGGCGCAGCCGGCGTTGCAGCCATCCTGGATCTTGACGAAGGCCCGCACCCGGTCGGAGTAGAGCCCCCGCTCGCCCGCGCCCCAGAACTCGTTGGGCGGGGTAGTGACGGGGTCGGCGGGCAGGCCAAAGTGCTCGAGGATGACGCGGGGCAGCTCGGCCTTGCTGCGGTTGGGCACAACCGCGTCGGCGCCCAGCTCGGCGACCTGCTCAGGCGCGAGCTCTGCGTAGCAGCCGGTCACGACCACGAAGGCGTCCGGGTTGGCGCGGCGGGCACGGCGGATCTCCTTGCGGGCGGTGGACTCGGCGGTGGTGGTCACGCTGCAGGTGTTGATCACCACCAGGTCGGCGCCCTCTTCGAGCGCGACCACCTCGGGCTCAAGCGCCGCCAACATCCCCACCAGCGCATCCGACTCCACCTGGTTGATCTTGCACCCCAAGGTGCGCACCGCGATCCGCATCCGTACCATTCTGGCCACCGCCAGAACCTCCGTCAAGGTGCGGGGTTGCATAACGGGACGGTTGCCTGCATACCGAAAGGATTAAGCTGAGGGCATGACCGATCTCAAAATCGCCCAGCAAGCCAAGCTGCGGCCCATCAGCGAAATCGCCAGCGCCATCGGCATTCCCGAAGACAAGCTCTTCCACTACGGCCCCTACATGGCCAAGGTCGAAGGCGAGCCGCCCCCCAAGCGAGGGCGGCTCATCCTCATCACCGCCCTCACGCCCACGCCCGCAGGCGAGGGCAAGACCACCGTTTCCATCGGCCTCACGCAGGGCCTCGGCAAGCTCGGCAAGAAGGCTGCGGTGGCCCTGCGCGAGCCCAGCCTGGGACCAGTCTTCGGCATCAAGGGCGGCGCCACCGGCGGCGGCTACAGCCAGGTGCTCCCCATGGAGGAGATCAACCTCCACTTCACCGGCGACTTTCACGCCGTCACCAGCGCGGTCAACCTGCTGGCGGCGATGATCGACAACCACATTCACCAGGGCAACGCCCTGGAGATCGAACCGCGCCGCGTCGAGTACAAGCGCGTCCTCGACATGAACGACCGCGCCCTGCGCCACGTGGTCACCGGGCTGGGCGGGCCCATAAACGGGATGCCCGCCGAGTCGGGCTTCGAAATCACCGTGGCCTCCGAGGTGATGGCCATCATGGCCCTGGCCCGCGCCGTGCCTGAGCTCAAGGAGCGCCTGGGCAGGATCCGAATCGGCTACACCGCAGGCCGCAAACCCGTCTACGCCCACCAGCTAAAGGCCCACGGCGCCATGACCGCGCTGCTGGTCCAGGCGCTCAAGCCCAACCTGGTGCAGACGCTCGAGGGCCAACCCGCCTTCGTGCACATGGGCCCCTTCGCCAACATCGCCCACGGCACCAACTCGGTGCGCGCCACCGAGATGGCGCTGGGTTACGCCGACTACGTGGTCACTGAGGCCGGCTTCGGCTCCGACCTCGGCGCCGAAAAGTTCTTCAACGTGGTAAGCCGCGCCGCCGGCTTCGCGCCCGAGGCGGTGGTCCTCGTTGCGACCATCCGCGCGCTGCGCTACCACGGCGGCGCCGACGACTACAACACCCCCAACCCCGAGGCCGTCAAGCAGGGCCTGGCCAACCTGGCCCACCACGCGGGCAACATCCGCCAGCACGGCTTCGACCCCGTGATCGCGCTCAACCACTTCGCGAGCGACACCGAAAAAGAGATCGAGCTGGTGCGCACCTTTGCCCGCGAATACCACCTGCGCTTCGCCGTGGCCGAGGTCTGGGCCAAGGGGGGCGAGGGCGGCCGGGCGCTGGCCGAGGAGGTGCTGGCGGCGCTCGAGACGCCGGGCCAGCTGCAGCCGCTCTACGACCCGGACGAGGAGCTGAAGGAAAAGATCCGCCGCATCGCCACCGAGGTCTACGGCGCCGCGGGCGTGACCTACACCAAGAAGGCTCGCACCGCCCTGCGCCGCATCGAGCGCGACGGCTGCGACCGCCTGCCCGTGGTCATGGCCAAGACGCCCGCAAGCCTCTCGGACGACCCCAAGCTGCGCGGCCGGCCCAGCGGCTTCACCGTGACCGTGACCGACCTCAAGGCCCGCTGCGGCGCGGGGTTCGTGGTGGTCTACATGGGCGACGTGATGACGATGCCCGGCCTGCCAAAGGTGCCCGCGGCCGAGCGGGTAGACGTGACCGAGAACGGCCGCATCGTCGGGTTGTTCTGACGCCCCAACGCACGCACGAGGCGCGGGGCCCGGCCTCGCGCCTTCGCTAACTCGAGCCCAGCTTCACCACCAAAGCGCGCAGCACGTCATTGCTGGTGTTCTCGAGCGCGTGCGGCACCCCCGCGGCACAGGGAAGCAGCAGATCGGCGCGCACCTGCGCCGCCTCCTCGCCGATCCGCGCCACGCCCTCACCCTCCAGAACGTATATGAAGATATCCACCGGAGCGGTATGTCGCCGCAACGTTTCGCCGGGCTTCAGCACCACCAAGAGCGCCTGACCCTGCGGGTGGTCGTACACCTTGCGCACCTGCGCGCCTGCAACACCGTTTGCGTCCACGATTTCCATGTGTCCCTCCCCCACCAGTATCCCCTACCCGTAGCTCGCCCGCCTAAGCCGCACGGCCGCCGATGCAGGTGCAGGAGGCGGGAGGGAGGGGCGGGAAGATCGGGTTCCGTGTTCGGCCTGCCGCCATCGAGGTTGCTCACGGAGATTTCAAGACAGACCTGTCTCCCACCCCACCTCCTACCGCTTTCTTTTCGTATCGCCGGACGACCGAGGCTACAAGCCAAGTGAGATCCGGGGTCCATGCTGGGCGCAGAGTCAAGATCGAGTTGCCTTTAACGAGCCCATCACAGACTACAAGCCACATGCCACAGGCCAGTTCCGTTACTATGCACCACACACCACCAACCACAAACTTACCGGACAGGTACGCAGACCCGCCCCTACAACGCACCACCTACTGCCCACCACGCACCGGGCGTCCGGCCTTAGACCCCAAACGAATCCGTCCGCTGCTTCTCCACCGGCACCCCCGCCTCGCCGTGGAAGGCGTCCACCTCATCGAGAAAGCGTTTGAAGAGGTAGCGCGAGTCATGGGGGCCGGGGCTGGCCTCGGGATGGTACTGCACCGAAAAGACGGGGTAGCGCTCGTGGGCCATGCCCTCGAGCGTGCCGTCGTTGAGGTTGACGTGGGTGGGCTTGAACTCCCGCAGGCTGTCCAGATCCACGGCGTACCCGTGGTTCTGGCTGGTGATTTCGATGCTGCCGTCGAGCAGGTTCTTGACCGGGTGGTTGGCTCCGCGGTGGCCGAACTTCATCTTGAAGGTCCTCCCACCGGCGGCCAGGGCCAGGAGCTGGTGCCCCAGGCAGATCCCAAAGGTGGGCAGCAGGCCCATCAGCTTCCACAAGGATTCGTGCGCGTAGGTGGGCATCTCCGGGTCCCCCGGACCGTTGGAAACGAGCAGGCCGTGGGGCTGCAGGGCCATGATCTGGGCGGGCGAGCTCTTGCCCGGAACCACGATCACCTCGGCCCCGTGCGCCGCCAGCTGCTCGACGATGGCGTGCTTGATGCCGAAGTCCATGACCACGATGCGCTTGCCGCTCTTGAGCGTCGGGTAGGCGTAGGGGATGGGCGTGGTCACCTCGGGGGTCATGTCGCGTCCGTCGATGTCGATCCAGGCCCCCGCCTCGAAGGCCAGCCGCTCGATCTCCTCGGGGGTGAAGCGGTGATCGGGTCCGGAGTACTGGCTGCCGTGGGCGATGACGCCCTTGATCACCCCGCCCTCGCGGATCTTGCGCACCAGGGCGCGGGTGTCCACCCCGTGGATGCCCACCACGCCGTACTCCTTCATGAACTCGTCGAGGGTCTGGTGGGCCCGGTGGTTGGAGGCGATGAGGCTGAACTCGCGCGCCACGAAACCGCGCACCCAGGGGCGGTTCGATTGCATGTCGTAGACGTTGACCCCATAGTTGCCGATCTGGGGGTAGGTCATGACCACGATCTGGCCATGGTAACTGGGGTCGGTAAGGATCTCCTGGTAGCCGGTCATCGAGGTATTGAAGACCACCTCGCCCGGCATCTTGCCGGTATGGCCGAAGGCGTAGCCTTCGTAGTAGGTGCCGTCTTCCAGAACCAGGATGGCGCGCTCTTGCATTGGCTACAGGCTACCTTCCGCAGCGACGCCCGGCAAGTGCTTGATCAGCGGAACCTCGTGGCAGTTGTCCTGGAAGGGGCAGTCGGCGCACTCGACCCAGACCTTGGGGGGCAGGTCCTCGCGGGGGATGTCCTGGTAACCCAGCTTGCGAAAGAAGTCGTCTTGCAAGGTAAAGGTAAAGACCTTGGGCACGTGCAGGTCGCGGGCCTCGCGCTCGCTGGCGAGCACCAGCCAGCGGCCCAGGCCCTGCCCCTGGCGGGCGGGGTGCACCGCCAGGCTGCGGATCTCGGCCAGGTCGGCCCAGAGCACGTGCAGGGCCACGGTGCCGACGATGTGGCCGTCGGCATCCTCGACCACGTAGAAGTCGCGGATGTTCTCGTAGAGCTGGCTGCGGCTGCGTACCAGCATATAGCCCTGCTCGGCCCAGTACTTGATGAGCTCGAAGATTTGCTCGACGTCGCTGAGCCGCGCCTTGCGCAGGTTGGTCTCAGCGTTCTCGCTGACCTCGGGCAGCTCGGCCGACTTCAGCTCCAGCTTCATCATGGCGCGTCCTCCTCCAACTCCTCCTTGGCCTCGGCGATGCGCGCCCGCACCTGCTCCGGGGCGGTGCCGCCGTAGACGTTGCGGCTAGCGACCGCTCCTTCGACCGAGAGCAGCGCCAGCGCGTCCTCGCCGAAGAGCTCGCTGAACGAGCGCAGTTCTTCCAGGCTCAGGCTTTCCAGGTCGCGGCCTTCCTCCTGCAGCTTGCGTACGATGCCGCCGACGACCGCGTGCGCCTGGCGGAAGGGCAGGCCCTTGCGCGCCAGGTAGTCGGCCAGATCGGTGGCTAGGGCGAAGCCGCCGGCCGCCGCCCGCTTTGTCACCTCCGGGTGCCACTCGAGCCCCGGCAGCAACGCGGCCATCAGCTTGAGGGACAACGTATAAGTATCCACCGCGTCGAAGACCGGCTCCTTGTCCTCCTGCAGGTCCTTGTTGTAGGCCAGCGGTAAGCCCTTGATTACCGTCAGCAGCGTCACCAGGTCGCCAATCGTCCGCCCCGCCTTGGCACGGATCAGCTCGGGGATGTCGGGGTTCTTCTTCTGCGGCATGATCGAGCTACCGGTGGCGAAGGCGTCGGGCAGGGTGACGAAGCCGAACTCGAAGCTCGAGTAGAGCACCAGCTCCTCGGCCAAACGCGAGAGCGTCAGCTGGCCGAGGGCGATCGCGGAAAGCGCCTCCAGCGCGAAGTCGCGGCTGGCGACGGCGTCGAGGCTGTTGCGCATCGGTTCCAGGAATCCCAGCTGCTCGGCGGTGTAGTGGCGGTCGATGGGAAAGCCCGTCCCCGCCAGCGCCGCCGCCCCCAGGGGCAACTCGTCCATGCGGAAGAGGGCGTCGAGCACCCGGGTGGTGTCGCGCGAGAGCATCTCGTAGTAGGCCATGAACCAGTGCGAGAGCAGCACCGGCTGCGCCCGCTGCAGGTGGGTGTACCCGGGCAGGATCACCGGCAGCTCCAGGTGGCGCTCCGCCTCGGCCACCAGTACCCGCGCCAGCTCCTGCTGCGCCTCCACGATCTGCGCCAGCGCCCGCCTGAGCCAGAGCCGCAGGTCGGTGGCTACTTGATCGTTGCGACTGCGGGCGGTGTGCAGCTTACCGCCGACTTCGCCCACCAGCTCGGTCAGGCGAGCCTCGACGTTCATGTGCACGTCCTCGTACTCGTCGCGCCAGGGGAAGGTGCCGGCCTCGATCTCCTCTTCGATCTGGTCGAGGCCCTCAAGGATTTTTTGCGCCTCTTCCTCGGTCAAAATGCCCTGCTTGGCCAGCATGCGCGCGTGGGCGCGGCTGCCGTCCAGGTCTTCGCGCCAGAGTCGCCGGTCGAAGTCGAGCGAGTTGTTGAACGCCTCGGCCAGCTTGTCGGTCTCGGCGGCAAAGCGACCGCCCCAGAGCTTCTTGGAGCCCTCCCCCGCCATCGCTAACCTTTCTGCGCCCGCGTCCGGGCTTTGAGCCGCAGGGCGTTGAGCTTGATGAAGCCCTCGGCATCGTGCTGGTCGTAGCCGCCCTCTTCGTCGAAGCTGACCAGCTTCTGGTCGTAAAGGCTCTTCGGCGACTTGCGCCCGGCAACGGTCACGTTGCCCTTGTAGAGCTTGAGGCGGGCGGTGCCGGTAACCGACCGGGCCACCTCGTCGAAGAGGGCCTGAAGCGCCTCGCGCTCGGGCGAGAACCAAAAACCGTTGTAGACGATCTCGGCGTACTTGGGCGAAAGCTGGTCACGCAGGTGCAGCGCCTCGCGGTCGAGCGTCAGGCTCTCTACTGCCCGGCGGCCGTGGTAGAGCAGGGTGCCGCCCGGAGTCTCGTAGACGCCGCGCGACTTCATGCCCACGAAGCGGTTCTCCACCAGGTCCACCCGGCCCACGCCGTGGCGGCCGGCGATCTCGTTAAGCTTGGTCAGCAACGCCGCCGGCGAGAGCCGCTCGCCGTTCACCGCCACCGCGTCGCCATGCTCGAACTCGATTTCGACGTACTCCGGCTCGTCGGGCGCTTCCTCGGGGTTCTTGGTGAAGAGGAACATGTCGGCCGGGGGCTCGGCCCAGGGGTCTTCGAGGATGCCACCCTCGTAGGAGATGTGCAGCATGTTAGCGTCCATCGAGTAGGGTTTGGCGTGGGTCTGGACGACCGGGATGCCGTGCTTTTCGGCAAAGTCGATCATCTCGGTGCGACCGGTAAACGACCACTCACGCCAGGGGGCGATGACCTTGATGTCGGGCTTAAGGGCGTAGGCGGTCACCTCAAAGCGCACCTGGTCGTTGCCCTTGCCGGTGGCGCCGTGGCTAATGGCCTCGGCTCCCTCCTGCTCAGCGATCTGAACCAGGTACTTGGCGATCAGCGGCCGGGCGATCGAGGTGCCGAGCAGGTAGTACCCCTCGTAGAGCGGGGCGGCGCGGAACATGGGGAAGACGAAGTCGCGCGCGAACTCCTCGCGCAGGTCGAGGGCGATGGCCTTGCTGGCGCCGGTGGCCAGGGCCTTCTCGCGCGCCTCCTCCACCTCGTCGCCCTGACCAATGTCGGCCGTGAAAGCGATGACCTCGGCCCCGCGTTCCTCGATAAGCCACTTCAGGATGATGCTGGTGTCCAAACCGCCGGAGTAGGCCAAAACGACTTTCATTCACGTCACCTCGATTCACGCCGCGCCCGCCAGAAGAAAGGTGGGGCCAAGCCCCACCCGTAGGCGCTTGTCCCCTTCCGTGCTAGTGCAGTCGTCGAGCGCGGCGCTTCATCTCGTGCATAAGTATACGCACCCCCAGGGGCGGCGTCAACCGCCCCCAGGGGCGCTGAGGGCGCCTACGCGGCTCTAGAGACTGCGCCGCAACAGGTCCGTGTGCTCGACGCTCAGCGGAACCTCAAGCAGCGGCTCGCTCTCCACCTTCCCCTCGTCGCCCACCTCAACGGCATGGAAAACGAAGACGCCCCGGTCGAGGTCGAAGGTGAAGCTGCCCAGGGCGCGGTCCTGCAGGTATTCGGCGATCTGCGGATCCTCCTGCACCGCCTTCTTCACGAAGCCCGGCACCCAGATGCGCACGTGGAAGAAGAGGTCCGCGTCCAGGTCCGCCTCGGCAGCCGCCTTCAAGAAAGCCTTGGTGAGGGCGTAGTTGGTCTCCGCGTCCGCTTCGCCCCCGTAGGCGAGCATTACCGTGTTCGCGCCTTCCAGCTGCTTTACCGCCGCCGCGGCGTCCCCGGGCTTTTCGGTCAGGGCGGTAAGCACGCGCCCGAGCCCCCCCTTGTCCGTCAGGAAGGCGGCCTCGACCGCTCCGGTCAGGCTCGAGCAGATGTAGGTCTTGTTGGTGACCAAACCAAGGCTGGGAATGCCGTAGTCGTCGGAAAGCACCTCGCCCACAATCCGGCCCGTCAGGCCGCGCAAGGTGTACTGTTCGGCTAAGGTTAGTTTAGCCATCTACACTCACCTCCGAAGCAAATTCTAAGCGCACCGCCCGGATTAGTCAAGCTACCTCGTGGGGTGGACTAGACGTCGCGGAAGCGCTCGTAGAGCAGGTTGATCATCGTCGCAGCCTTGATGAGGTCGCGTTCGGTGACCCCGCCCACGTCGTGGGTGGTGTAGGCCACACCCACCTTCTTCCAGAGGACACAGACGGCGTCGGGGTAGTGGTTTTGCTTCTCGGAAAGCAGAAAGATGCGGGTGGCGAAGGCCACCCCGTCGGCGTAGCTGCCAAACTCGAAGATGCGCTCGATGCGTCCGTCGTCGTAACGCCACCCTTCTAGCCCCGCGAACGCGTGGCGGATCTGTTCTTCGGACCAGCGCTTTTCCATGCCGGCCATGAACCCGGACAGACACATGTGAGACCGAATCAGTAAGAATGCGGGGACCACTCCAGGAAAGAGGAGGTCCCCACGGATGCAGCTTACTACGGTTGGCCGGGAGGTATGGCGGGGAGCGAAGAAGGCCCAGGAACTTGTCGGGGCTGGCGCGGGCGATCCCACGGTCCAGGCCCGCTTACAAAAGCT
>Ga0256833_1000640_pt1 | contig 26952 bp, 27 predicted proteins | sample 356284metaG_FD_190535 | JGI IMG/M metagenome (GOLD analysis project Ga0256833, IMG submission 190535) | Hydrothermal vent microbial communities from Mid Atlantic Ridge, Atlantic Ocean - 356-284 | ecosystem: Environmental > Aquatic > Marine > Hydrothermal vents | place: Atlantic Ocean: Mid... | reverse complement strand
GAATAAGTATTGTTAATAGTATTAATAGGTAGTAACTTAACATTAAAAGTAAATATACTATCTAGGGGTTAAGGATGAAAGGTGTGAGGGATCAGAGATAATAAAATCATAATATAATTCTTTCTAGTTCTTCATTGCTTTTAAATTTATTTATGTTTAATTTTTGCTAGGTACTTAGTAATCTTTATAAATTATAGGTGAAATTTTTACCATAGTAAACTTTTGTAAGTTGAGTTTTTATTAAGGAAAATTATTTGAATGGATATTTTAGAATGTAAGTTAGCTTACTAATAAGTAAAAATAATAAACTTATTATTGCAGTATTTTGAGTATTCGATAAAAGTATAAAGCCTTAAGCTAAATGCTTAAAGCTTTAAATATAAATTATCCGTTTCTTTTTTCGATAATTTCTTGAGCTACATTTGATGGAACTTCTTCGTAGTGATCAAACTCCATAGAGTATGTTGCTCTACCTTGTGTCATAGATCTAAGGTCAGTTGAGTAACCAAACATCTCTGCTAGTGGTACGAATGCATCTACAATTTTGTTTCCTGCTCTATCGTTCATACCATTTACTTGACCTCTTCTCTTAGAAACATCACCAATTACATCACCCATGTACTCTTCTGGTACTTCTACTTCTACTTTCATTAAAGGTTCTAGTATTACTGGGTTTGCTTTTTTGGCACCTTCTCTGAATCCCATAGAACCAGCAAGTTTAAATGCCATTTCAGATGAGTCAACATCGTGATAACTACCATCATATAGTGTAACTTTAACATCTTCTACAGGGTAACCAGCTTGGATACCTCTTTCCATTGCTTCTTGAATACCTTTATTAACTGGTTGAATAAACTCTTTAGGAATAACCCCACCTTTAATTTCATCGATAAATTCATATCCAGCACCAGCTTCTTGAGGCTCAATTTTAAGGTACACATGTCCAAATTGACCACGACCACCAGATTGTTTAGCATATTTGTACTCTTGCTCTACTGCTGTTCTAATAGTTTCTCTGTATGCAACTTGTGGAGCACCAACTTCTGCTTCTACTTTGAATTCTCTTTTCATTCTATCTACAATAATCTCTAAGTGAAGTTCACCCATACCAGAGATAATTGTTTGACCAGACTCTTCATCTGTGCTTACTCTAAAGCTTGGATCTTCTGCTGCTAGTTTACCTAGTGCAATACCCATTTTCTCTTGGTCAGCTTTTGTTTTTGGCTCAACTGCAACAGAGATAACTGGATCTGGGAAGTCCATTCTTTCAAGAACAACTTTATCTTTTTCTGAACAAAGTGTATCACCAGTAGTAGTAGATTTTAATCCAACAACCGCACCAATTTCACCAGCATAAATCTCTTTAACTTCTTCACGCTTAATTGCGTGCATTTTCATAATTCTACCGATTCTCTCTTTTTTCTCTTTTGTAGAGTTTAGTGTATAAGAACCAGACTCTAAAGAACCACGATAAACTCTAATAAAAGTTAATTGCCCAACATATGGGTCTGTCATAATTTTAAATGCTAAAGCTGCAAATTCGCCATCATCAGTTGATTCTACTTCTACTTCTACTTCTTCATCATCCATTAAAGTACCTTTAATAGCAGGAACTTCAGTTGGAGCTGGAAGATAATCTACAACTGCATCAAGTAGTGTTTGAACACCTTTGTTTTTAAATGCTGTACCACAAGTCATTGGAACAATTTCCATATTAATTGTAGCTTTTTTGATACCTTCCATAATTTCAGACTCAGTTAACTCTTCGCCTTCCATATATTTTTCCATAAGGTCTTCGTTAACTTCGCATTCGCAAATACCTTCGATTAATTTTTCTCTCCACTCATCTGCTTGGTCAGTATAATCTGCAGGAATATCTACAACTTCAAATTTTTGACCCATTAGAGTTTGGTCATCGTCCCAAATTACAGCTTTCATTTTAACAAGGTCTATAACACCTAAAAAGTTCTCTTCTGCACCAATTGGTAGTTGAATTACTAAAGGGTTACCTTTAAGTCTATCTCTAATTTGTCTCTCTACTTCAAAAAAGTCTGCACCAGTTCTATCCATTTTGTTTACAAATACAATTGATGGAACTTTATATCTATTTCTTTGTCTCCATACTGTTTCTGATTGTGGTTGAACCCCACCAACAGCACAGAATACTGATACTGCACCATCAAGAACTCTCATAGAACGCTCAACTTCGATTGTAAAGTCAACGTGACCCGGAGTGTCGATAATGTTAATTTGTTTACCTCTCCACTCACAAGTTGTCGCAGCAGAAGTAATTGTAATACCTCTCTCTTGCTCTTGTTCCATCCAGTCCATTGTAGCTGCACCTTCGTGAACCTCACCAATTTTGTGCTCTACACCTGTATAGAAAAGAATTCTCTCTGTAGTTGTTGTTTTACCAGCATCAATATGTGCTGCAATACCTATGTTTCTTAAATCTTCTAGTTTATGAGATCTTGCCATAATTTAGTCCCTTACCATCTATAGTGAGCAAACGCTTTATTAGCTTCTGCCATTTTATAAGTATCTTCTTTCTTTTTGAATGCTGAACCTTTTTCTGTTGCTGCATCCATAAGTTCGTTACTTAATCTCTCTATCATTGTTCTTTCGTTTCTTTTTCTAGCAGCATCAACAATCCATCTAATTGCTAGTGATTGTTGTCTTACTGGTCTTACTTCGATTGGTACTTGATATGTAGCACCACCCACACGGCGAGATTTAACTTCCATTACTGGTTTAACATTCTCAATTGCTTTATTGAAAACATCAATACCTTTCTCACCGCTTTTAGATTCAATTCTCTCTAAAGCGCCATACATGATTTTTTCAGCTGTATTCTTCTTACCGTCTAACATTACTTTATTAATAAATTTAGTTAATACCTTACTTCCATGTACTGGATCTGGAAGGATAGGTCTAACTGGAGCTTTTCTTCTTCTCATTTGATTCCCTTCAATCGATTTTTAGATTTACTCAAACTTTTTGCACAAAGGTTTTTACCAAAAAGTCTGTTTGTTGTGCTGTTGCACAAACCTCTATTTTAACTAGCTTTTAAAAGCTTACTTAGGTCTTTTAGTACCGTATTTAGATCTTCTAACTTTTCTGTTAGCAACACCTGCAGTATCTAGTGCACCACGAACGATATGATACTTAACCCCTGGTAAATCTTTTACCCTTCCGCCTCTAACTAAAACAATAGAGTGCTCTTGAAGGTTATGACCTTCACCACCGATATACGAGATTACCTCGAATCCACTTGTTAATCTAACTTTTGCAACTTTTCTAAGTGCTGAGTTAGGTTTTTTTGGAGTTGTTGTATAAACTCTAGTACACACACCTCTTCTTTGAGGACAGTTTACTAATGCTGGTGATTTTGATTTTTTAATCACCTTTTTACGCTCTTTACGAACTAATTGATTAATAGTTGGCAATTTGCTTCCTTTCTGAAAATATTTTTTTTGCCTCTTTAGAGACTTGAATCTTGGTGGGTTACACCATAAAAAGCTTTATATAAAAACTCTTTACGATATAACCTACTTAAGAAATAGGCAGTATTATACCTTTTTTTATATTAAATTTTTTTGAAATATTTTAAAGTGTAGAAATTTGTAGCAATTAGTTTTTGGTTTTTAGTGATTAGTGGGTTGTGTAGGGTGCGACGCGTCGCACCAATTTAAATTTAATTATCAATTAAAAAATCATCCCCTCTGTTGGGCTAGATGCTGTTGCGTAAGGTTTTTTAGGTATTCTTCCTGCCTCATATGCTAATCTTCCAGCCTCTACTGCTAACTTCATAGCTTTTGCCATTGCAATTGGGTCTTTAGCTTGAGCAATTGCTGTATTTGTTAATACTGCATCAGCTCCAAGCTCCATTGCAATTGCTGCATCACTTGCTGTTCCTATTCCTGCATCTACTACTACAGGAAGATTTACAGCCTCTTTAATAAAATGAACATTATATCTATTTTGAATTCCAAGCCCACTACCAATTGGTGAAGCTAATGGCATAATAGCATCAGCTCCTGCATCTTCTAATCGTTTTGCAATAATTGGGTCATCGTTTGTGTAAGCCATAATAGTAAAACCATCTTTGCTTAAAACTTCACAAGCTTTGATTGTCTCTATAACATCTGGATAGAGAGTCTTTGCAGTATCACCAATAACTTCTAATTTAATCAAATCAATTCCAGTTGCCTCTCTTGTAAGTCTAAATAGAGTAATTGCCTCTTCAGCCGTTACACATCCAGCTGAATTTGGTAAAAATTGAACTTTACTATCTTTGAAATAATCCATTAAATTATCTTCATCTGGATTTGTAATGTTTACTCTTCTAACAGCAACAGTAATCATTTCACTTCCACTTGCAATTGTTGCATCGTATGTTGTTTGAAAATCTTTATATTTTCCACTTCCTACAATTAATCTACTATTAAATTCATATTTTCCTATTTTTAAGCTCATACTATTTCCTTTTTATTAATCTAGCAATTGCTGCTTGTGTTTTTCTCCATATTTTTATATCTACTGCTGGAAAACCTCCATAAATTTTGCCACCTTCAAGTGATTTAGTTACTCCACTTCTAGCAGCTAACATTGCTCTATCGCCAATTTCTAAGTGTCCAGCAGTAGCACTCTGTCCCCCCATTACAACCCCAACTCCCAATTTAGTTGAGCCTGATAATCCAACTTGAGAAACAATAATAGAGTACTCTCCAATTTCACAGTTATGCCCAACTTGAATTAAGTTATCCAATTTTGCATTAGATTTAATTAAAGTTGAGCCTAAAGTTGCTCTATCTATTGTTGTATTAGCACCAATCTCTACATTATCACCAATTACTACATTACCAATTTGATAAAACTTAACATTTGTGCTATCTTTACTTGCAAATCCAAAACCATCACTTCCAATAACTACACCACTATGAATAATACAATTAGAACCAATTTTACTATCGTGATATATCGTAACATTTGGATAAATTATAGTTCCATCTGCAACCTCTACATTATCTCCTAAAAAAGAGTTTGACATTATTACACAATTTTTACCAATTTTAACACCCTTACCAAATTTTACAGAATCACAAACTTCTGTATTCTCTCCAATTTCGGCTTTATATGTTTTAGCTGTTGGTTTATAGGCAAAGAGTTTAGTTGCCAATGCCATCTTTTTATATGGTTCATCTGTAATAAGTGCAATAACACCATTTGGTAAATACTTTACAAACTCCTCTTTTAATATAACTGCAACAGCCTTTGTCTCTTTTAAATCATTTAAATAGCTCTCTTTATGAAAAAAACTTAAAGATTTACTATTTGCATCTTTTAAGGTAGATAGAGAATTAATTTCAATATCACTCCTACAATCTATACCTATCTTCTGAGCAATTTCACTAAGTTTAAAACTCATTATCTCTCCATAGCTACAACGCCACTTCTAACAATCTCTATAGGATTATATACACTAGATGCTTCTATACAGTGGTCAATTCTATGTGACTCATCTGCTGCCATAGCAATTATCATATTATTACTTGCATTTACAATATTTCCATTATATGCTTCAAATAAAGATTGAATATTTGCAATATTTATAGATTCATTTAATGCAAATTTAATTAAAACCATCTCTTTTTCAACCATACTTGTATGCTCTATAACTTTATATACAGGTATTAGTTTATGCAACTGCTTTGTTATTTGCTCTATTACTCTTTTGCTTCCACGAGTTACAATAGTAATATGAGACATATTACTATTAGGAATAGAAGCTACAGTTAAAGAGTCTATATTATAACCCCTACCTGCAAAAAGCCCAGAGACTCTAGCTAGTACTTGTGCTTCATTTTGAACAACTACCGAAATTACTCTTCTTACCTTTTGCATTATCTTTCCTTATACTCTAACATCATATTATAAAGTGCTCCACCAGCTGGAACCATTGGTAAAACATTCTCAAATCTATCAACTGCAACATTTATAAATGCAACTTTATTTTTCTCTATTGCATCTTTTAGAGCTTTATCAAACTCCTCTTTTGTTGTAACATCATACCCAACACCACCACACGCCTCAGCTAACATCTTCCAATTTGGTTGATAACTTAAATCTGTTTCACTATATCTCTTTTCGTAGAAGAATGTTTGCCACTGTCTAACCATACCTAAAAAGTGATTATTTAATATAACATTAATTACTGGTATCTTATACTCTGATGCCGTTACTAACTCTTGAACATTCATTAAAATAGAGCCATCTCCAGTTACATTAATTACTATTTTTTCAGGGTTAGCAACTTTAGCACCAATTGCTGCTGGTAATCCAAAGCCCATAGTTCCAAGTCCTCCAGAGTTTATCCACTGTCTTGGTCTATCAAATGGATAAAATTGAGCTGCCCACATTTGATGTTGCCCAACATCTGATGTAATCGTAGCTTTCTCTCCTAAAAGCTCTCCTAATCTTTTAATAACCCATTGAGGCTTAATAACTTCATTACTATCTTTAAAACTTAATGGATGAACTTCATTATATCTCTTTAATAGTGAATACCAAACTTGATATCTATCTTTATTAATACTATCTTTTAAGGTATCAATTAACTTCTCTACAACAATTCTAACATCACCAACTATTGGATAATCAACATCAACAATTTTACCAATATTTGCAGGGTCTATATCTATATGTATAATATCTGCATATTTTGCAAACTCACTCAACTTTCCTGTTACTCTATCATCAAATCTAGCCCCTAAAGAGATAATTAAATCACTCTCACTCATTGCCATATTAGATGCATAATTTCCATGCATTCCAAGCATTCCGATAAGAAGTGGATTGTTATCTCCCATTACACCTCTAGCCATAAGTGTCTCTACTGCCGGTATTCCAGTTAATTTAGCAAACTCTCTTATCTCTTTATATGCATTACTTAAAACTGCACCACCACCAATATATAAAATAGGCTTTTTAGATGCTAATATAGCATTTGCTGCCTTTTTTACTTGACGATTATTCCCTTTATAACTAGGTTTATATGTTGGAATATCTACACTTTTTGGATAATTAAACTCTGCTATTTCACTAGTAATATCTTTAGGAATATCTACAAGCACTGGTCCTGGGCGACCACTTCTAGCAATATAAAATGCCTCTTTTAATATACGAGGTAACTCATTTATATCATTTACTAAATAGTTATGTTTTGTACAAGATCGGCTAATTCCTACTGCATCTACCTCTTGAAAACCATCTGTACCAATTAAACTTAATGGCACTTGCCCACTAATTACTACAAGAGGTGTAGAGTCTGTATATGCAGTTGCAAGACCAGTTACAGCATTTGTAAACCCAGGTCCACTTGTAACCATTGCAACACCAACTTTACCACTAACTCTAGCATATGCATCTGCTGCATGAACTGCTGCTTGTTCATGCCTTGTTAATATATGCTTAAAGCCATCTTGCTTATATATCTCATCATATACATTCATTATAGCACCACCAGGGTAACCAAATACAAAATCAACTTCTTCTGCATTTATAGCTTCACAAACCATTTGTGCTCCGCTTATCTTCATTAAAAGCTCCACTTATTTTAGTTTTAATGCTGATTATATCAAAAAAAAATTATGTTTTAATAGTATAATACGCTTTAAAAAATAAATTTAGGAAAAAAATGAAAAGAGTAATTTTAATATTTGTAATTTTTATTATAACAGCTTGTAATCAAGATAGTATAGAAAAAACAAAAGAGTTAAATATAAATAATAGTAATTTAAATATAAAAAAACATATAACACAAGTAAATCAAAAAGAATATAATCCCATTAAACCAAATAGTATAAAAGAAGAGTCTCAAAAAAGAGTTTTACAAAATAATAACCAAAATAAACTAGAGTTAGAAAAATTAAAAGAACAAAATAAAAAAGATTTAATAATTTTAAAAAATCAAAATGAACAAAAATTAAAAGAGTTAGATTTAACTAATAAAAAAGAGTTAGCTAATATAGAACTACAAAAGAAAATTTCTGATAATAACCGCTCGATTACCATATCTCAAATAGAAAATAGCACAAAAGCTCAAGTTTTAGAAAAGCAGAATGAAACCTTAAAAATAGTTATTATCCTTATAGCAATCGTTATAATAATTTGGCTAATTTTAAGATATTTAAATCAATTATCAAAAAATAAATTAGAAGAAGCTACAAAAGAGAAAGAGTTAAATAATCAAATATATTTAGAAGAGCTTAAAATTAAACATCAAAGCTTAAATAAAATGTTAGATATTATAAATGATGAAAATTGTGATAAAGATATAAAAAAATCTTTAACTAAAGTTTTAGAAAATGGTAAAAATCTTTTAGATAAGTAGCTAGTAAAAATTAAACACCAATAAATTTCAAAGGAGTATAGGAGAAGAGATGTAGAGAAAGTAACATCATATTATCGGTTTACTGTCTCTACTCCTTCACACCTCTACGCCTATACTTCATTAATTTTAATTTTATATTACTACTTAAATAGAATCTAAAGAGCCCATTAGGATAAAGATTTACTACTTTCAGTAAATAATTAATAGGTGTAAACAAAAAAATTTGGGCTCTTAAGAGTCTATAAAGAGAGACAAACTCTCTTTATAAATTAAAATTTATATTTAGCTTCTAATCTAACTCTGTGATCTTTTCTGTCACTAAAGTCTTTATTCTTTTGGAATCTATATTCTACTTTATAGCTAACTTTAGATACTTTAAATTTGTATCCAACTCTTGCAGCAAATGCAGTTTTACCAGTATCAGGCTTATCTATACCAATGTTACTATATAGTTTACCACCACTTAATTTATAACCTAAAGCTAACTCAGCAATTTTTTGTTTACCAGCAGCAGATACATCACCACCAAAACTACTTCCTACGCTATCACCCCAGAAACCACTTGTTCCACCAAGGTTAAGTGTTGCATTACCAGCATTTAGGTAAGCTAAAGTAAGTTTAGTGCTTAAACCACTAATGCTAGTTTTAGCAAATGCAGCAACACCAAATGTAGCTTTTGTTCCTGTACCTTTTTGAGCCATAGAACCAGCATCAGCTTTAGCATATACAGCTTGTAAACCTACCTTTACACCACTAACTTTACCTTTTACAGATGTCCATACAGATACTGCTTTACCATTAGCTTTATTTTTAGGCATGTAATATAAAGATGCACTTAAATCTGCAACAGATTTATTAAGTACTGTTAGCATAAATACACCCTTAGTAGAACCATTAATTTTAGTAGTTTTAGCACCACTAACAACTTGAGGAACCCATGCACCAACTAATGTTGTATTATCTAAAGCTGTATTAACAACTGTAATAGCATTAAAAGTGTTATCTTTTCTACCTAAACTATTATCACTCCAAGCCCATGGACTAACGCTTTTTGGAAGTGCTTGACGACCAGCTTTAATAGCAGTTTTACCATTTTTATATGTTAAATATAATTGAGAAAGCTCTGCATCTTCGCTTTTCTTCTTTAATTTACCATCAAATTTAATAGTTGCAGCAACTTCTGCACCTAAACCAAAACCATTACCTAAATCTTTTTCTACACCCAATACAACTGTAGATTTTGCTGCATTATGAGCACTCTTAGCTAAACCTTTTCCATTTTTATCAGATTTAAACTCATATCTAAATCCAATTTGACCCCAAAAATCACATGCAGCTGGTGCTACTGATGGAGTAACTGGTGCAACTGGTGCAATATTTCCTCCAGCTAATGCAAATGTAGTAGCTACTACAGATAATAAAATAGCTTTTTTCATAATTTCTCCTTGTTTTGTTTGTTTGCTTTTTTGCATTAACATTTTATTAACATTTTGTAACAAATCAGAAACAAAGTGGTAACAATATGGTAACAAGAATTGTAAATGAGTTTATGAATACTCTAAACTAAGTAGAAAAGTCTTAAGAAAAACTTACCATTCAAAGTAAGTTTTTACTGTTCCAAGTTGTGAGTAGTTAAATTTTTTAACTCCATCTTTAGTCTCTATTTCTATACCATTATCATCAGCTTTAGTTAAAACCCCTTTATATTTACCATCACCAATGACTTTTACTTTAATTTTCTCTCCAATAGAGTTTATAAAATGGTTAGGTTTTGTTAATTTTCTCTCAATTCCAGGAGAACTAACTTCAAATCTATACTCTCCACTAACTGGTGGGGTTATATCTAAAAGTGGAGATACATCTCTTGAAATATCTGCACAAAGGTCTAAATCCACACCTTCACTCTTTACAATATATACTCTAAAAATAGTATCATCATTCTCTTTTACAATCTCACTATCATAAAGATTTGCACCATAAGAGTTTACTATCTTTTCAATCTCTTTAATTATCATCTTTTAACTCTTTTTCTATCTTTTTAAAAAGTTCATCTATTTTAGAAATTCTCTCTAATTGATCATCAAATTCAAATCTAAAATTAGGAGAGCGATACCAACCTTCACTCTCTTTTACATAATTTTTTAAAAAACCTTGTACTTTTCTTAACTTTTTTAAAATTTCCCCCTGTTGAACCTCATCAATACCTGTTTTATCTAAAAAAACTTTAGAATCATATCTCCCTCTTGAGCATACAACTTCTGTAACAACTAAAGTTTGCAAAGCTTCATCATCAAGCATAGAGAAAGCCTCTGGCAATAACTCTTTAAGAACAGACTCTGTCCTTTTTCGTTTTATTTCAGATGGATTCATAGAGTAACTTTCTCCTCCACTAATTTAAAGGCTTCTATAATATCACCCTCTTTAATTTCATTAAAGTCATCTAGCATAATACCACACTCATAACCTTTTGAAACCTCTTTAACATCATCGTTAAATCTTTTAAGAGAACTGATTTTACCTTCATAGATTATATTTCCATCTCTAACAACTTTTGCTACAGAATTTCTCTCTATTTTACCATCTATAACAACACAACCAGCAATTGTTCCAATTTTTGCAACACTAAATGTTTGTCTAACTTCAGCTTTACCAGAAGCCTCTTCTTTTACTACAGGGCTCATTAATCCACTAAGAAGTTCTCTTGCATCATCTAATAAATCATAAATAATACTATAAGTTTTAATCTCTATACCAAGCTCTTTAGCTTTATTTTTAACAGCACTTGTTGGTTTAACATTAAATCCAACAATATAGCAATTTTCACTTGCATCTGCTAATATCACATCACTCTCTGTAATACCACCAATACCACTATGTATAATATTAATCTCTACCTCTTCATTTTTCAAATCAGCTAATGCTTGTTTAATTGCTTGTAAAGAGCCTTGAACATCGGCTTTAACAATAATAGGTAATTTTTTAATTTTTCCCTCAGCAATTAAATCACTAAGTTCATCTAAAGATACCTTTGTACTTTTAGATAACTCTTTAACTCTTGCTAACTCTTTTCTTTTATTTGCTATCTCTCTAGCCTCTTTTTCACTATCTACACCAATTAATATATCTCCAGCATCTGGAACACTATCTAATCCAACAATTGCAGCTGGAGTACTTGGACCAATCTTTTTGGCTCTACTTCCATCATCTAAAATCATTGTTTTTACACGACCATATGTTATACCAACAATAATATTATCTCCGACACTCAAACTTCCATTTTTAACAATAATATTAGCAACTGTTCCTAAACCTTTTTGAACTGAACTCTCTAAAACTATTGCTTTTGCTTTTCTCTTAGGATCAGCAGTTAACTCCATAATTTCAGCTTGTAAAAGTATAGTCTCTAATAAATCATCTATACCAGCACCAGTATGAGCTGAAACAGGAACAAACTCATACTCTCCACCCCAATCAACTGGCATAATACCAATTTCAGATAGTTGAGATTTAACATTATCAATATTAGCAGACTCTTTATCTATCTTATTAATTGCAATAATTATAGGAACATCAGCAGCTTTTGCATGAGATATAGACTCTTTAGTTTGTGGCATAACCCCATCATCTGCTGCTACAACAATAATTGCAATATCAGTAGCTTGAGCACCTCTAGCTCTCATTTGTGTAAATGCTGAGTGACCTGGAGTATCAATAAATGTAACTTTTTTACCATCTTTTTCTACTTGATAAGCTCCAACATGTTGAGTAATTCCACCAGCTTCTTTAGCTGCAACTTTTGTAGTTCTTATCTTATCTAAAAGTGATGTTTTTCCATGATCAACATGCCCCATGATAGTAACTACAGGTGGTCTCTCTTCGAAATTTTCATCTTCTATTGCATCATATTTAGCAACATAATCTAACTCATCTAATGGATTAATAGTCTCTACTTGAACATCAAATTCATCTGCTAAAATCTCTATAGAGTCTTTATCTAAAAAGTCATTTTTTGTAACCATAGTACCTAAAGTAAATAGAGTTTTAACAATTTCACCAACACTTTTACCAATTTTTTCTGCAAATTCATATACTCTTACATCTTCTGGTATTTTAATAATATCTACCTTTTTAACTTCTGTCTCTTTATTTTTATAATCTCTCTTTTTTTTCTTTCTTTGTCCTGCACTTCTATATTGGACACGATTTGCTGTATTTTTTTGAGAACCACCCATAACAGCTCTTTTTCTTGACTCTTCTTTTCTAATTAACTCTTGTCTTTGTTGCTCTTCAAAAATTATTTTATCTGAAAAATCTAATAAAACAACCTCTTCTTCTTCATAAAGTTCATTACTATCACCTAAGTATCTATCTTGAATATCTAACTTTTTCCCACTATCTTTAGAGCTTATTGGAGTTTTTTTCTTCTTTTTCTTTGGAGTAGAAGGTTGTGTTTTTAAAGTAGCTTCACCACTCTTTTTAACAATAGGTTTTGGATTTTTCTTTTTAACTATTGTTATACCTCTTCTCTTTATAGGAGCTTTCTTTTTAACCTCTTCTGTAGCTACATCTTCTATCTGCTCTTTTGATTGCTCTTTAGGCTTTGTAGTTATACCCTTTCTTTTACGAGTACTTTTTTTAGGCTCACTCTCTTTTACTTTCGCCTCTTTAATATCTTTATTAATTACTTTCTCTTCTTTCTTTCTCTCTTTACTATTATCACTTTGTATCTCTAACGCTTCTTTTATTACCTCTTCTTTTTTATCTTTTGCCTTTTTCTCAATTGTATCTTTTTTTACAACTTTTTTAACTTTTGCCTTTTTATCTTCAGGCTTTTTACCAGATATTAAATACTCCATTAAAGCTTCTGCTTGTTCTTCTGTAATTGTACTATTTTTTGCTCTAACTTTATAACCTAACTCTTTTGCTTTTTCAACTGCATCTTTTGCACTTGCTCCAGCCTCTAAAGCTACCTCTTCAATTTTAATTTTTGACATTCTCTACTAACTCCTTAAAAAACTCTTTTACTTGATTTATATCTAATTTCATTTTTCCAGCAACAATTTTTGTTATATGTTGCCCCTCTATACACTTAGTGCATAGGTAAAAACTTCTACCTACACCACTATATCTAATAAGATTACTATGATCTTTTTGTAGTCTAATAAGCTTTTGTCTTGACTCCCTTTTACGACATGATATACACATTCTGATAGGATTAGATTTTCTCATCGTATTATATCACAAATTCCTAACTAGTGACTTTAACACCAAAATTATCTAAATCATGTACCATTACTCTAAAATCACTAAATGCATCATCTAAAATGTTTGCAATTCTTTTTGCATCATCTTCATAACAGAGAGTAAAAAATGTAGAACCACTACCAGATAGCGTACTCATTAATGCACCATTATCTAGTGCTAAAGATTGCACTCTATAAAGCTCTGGCATCATTGACATTCTTCTATCTTGATGCAATTTATCTTTTGCTGCAATTTTTAACTGTTCCCAAGATTCACTCATAAAAAGAGCTGTCATATATGCAGCATGAGATAAAGAAAATACCGTTTCATCTTTATGATAACTCTTTGGTAATACATTTCTAGATCTATTTGTAGATATTGTTTTATTAGGAACAACTAAAACTGCTTTTAAATAGTTTGGTAATCGATGTTTTTTACTATAAACTCTACCATCATGTAAACAAGCAACATTAAAACCTCCCATAACAGCTGGTGTAATATTATCTGGATGAGGCTCATACTTTAGTGCTAAATTTAATATCTTTCTTTTATTATATTTAACTCCAGCTGCAACATGGGCAGCAGTTAAAGCAGCAACAATAACAGCCGATGAACTACCAAGCCCTCTTGAAATTGGTATTTTATTCATAAACTCAAATCTAAAAGTATTATATTTACCACCACTAAGTCTTTTATAGTGTTCATTAAATATATTTAAAAACATACTATTTCTTTTAATCTTTGGATTGTTTGAACCCTCACCTTTTGTAGATATACTTAAAAATCTTGATGGCTTTATAGTTATTTGATTTCTTAAATTTATAGATAATCCTAAGGTATCAAACCCAGGACCTAAATTAGCACTTGTTGCAGGTACTGATATTATCATTATTTTCCTTACCTTAACTAAACAGCAGTTATATGATAATCTGGTTCACTCTTTTCTAATATATCTATATTATCCAGACTATCTGGCATACAAAAGCTGCTTTGTTTATAATCTTCTAATCTTTTTGTTATTATAGTCTCTTTTTCTTTGACAAAATAGAGTTTTCCTAAAGCTTTTATAGGTTTATTGTCATTTAACTCAAAAGCACTAACACTTGCTATATCAATACCTTTAATAATATTTAAACTCTTAAGTATAACATAAGTTATTTTAGTAGCCATATGACTACCTGGTCCATTTGTATAGATAAATCTCTTTATACTATCTTTATCTACTATATCTTTAACAATATCTAAAAGTATATCAGAAGTTAAACCATCATACTCTTCTTGTTTAACTAATTTGCCTCTTTTATAAAACCCAATTTGCATTGGTTTTGCAAGAGAATTTATAATAACTTCTATAATTAAATCCTTATGCAAAAACTTTTATAAGCTCTTTAGAATTTTCATACTCTTCAAATTTAACAATCTCATATGCATCACTTCTATTTAAAAGTTCTCTTGTAAGTAAATTATTTAACTCATGGCTACTAGCAAATGCACTGTACTCTCCAACAACTCTATAACTTAAAAGCATTAAATCACCCATTGCATCTAAAATTTTATGCCTAACAAACTCATTTTCATACCTTAAACCTTCTGGATTAAGAATTGATGAATCATCTAACCCAATAGCATTATCCAAACTAGCACCAAGAGCTAAATTTATACTTTGAAGATATTGTATATCTCTTAAAAAGCCAAATGTTCTAGCTCTTGCTATCTCTTCTATATAACTTTTTTTACTAAAATTATAACTAAATTGTTGCTCTCCAATTATAGGGTGATTAAAAGCTATTTTAAAGTTAAATATTGGTCTTTTAGAAGGCTTTAAAGAGGCAAATTTACCATCTTTGGCTACTTTTACCTCTTTTTTTACAATCAAAAGTCTCTTTGAGCTATTTTGAGTCTTTATACCTGCTTCATCTAATAACATACAAAAAGAGACTGCACTTCCATCCATTACTGGCATCTCATTACCATAAACTGTTACTCTTAAATTATCAATATCATAAGCATATATTGCAGATAAAAAGTGTTCTATTGTAGAAATTGCATTTGGTTTTTTACCAATAACTGTTGCTAATTTTGTATCAGATATATTATCTGGTTTTAAAATTAACTCTGTATTGCTATGTGCATGAATAAAAACTATCCCACTATTAGTTGGCATAGGTTCTAAAATAACTCTAATTGGTTCACCACTATGCAACCCTATACCAACAACTTCTACACTTTTGCTAATAGTTTTTTGAAACATTTATCCTCCCACTTAGCAATATTGAGTTTAATAAATTATCTAATTATACCCTAAATTTTTATCAGCTTCGATAAAAATTGCATTTATATGCTCTTTTATCCATTTTTTATCCATCCACTCATAAGGATTTACCTCAACTCCTTGTACTAAAATACCAAAATGTAAATGATCACCCAAAGCCAAACCTGTTGTTCCAGTTTTAGCTATAACTTCACCAGCATGAACTCTATCTCCACTTTTAACTAAAACTTTTGAACAATGTCCATATAGAGTATAAAGTCCTAATCCATGATCTATTAGTGGCATATTTCCATATATTCCATTTAATCTTGTAGATACAACTCTACCTTTATTACTTGCATAGATATTGTCTTGCTTAATACTAGCTAAATCTAAACCTACATGAAAAGATTCTGAAATTATCTTTTTAGGGTCTTTATAATAGTAATATCTATGATCTCCAAAATTTGCAACTCTCTTACCATTTTTTAAAGGATAAAATGGTTTAATTTCCCATTTTCCTACTACAGGAGTAACTTTAGATGATAATCTATGTATATAATCTTCATTCTTCTTTCTCATTAACTCATTTACAGCTTTAAACTTTGCTAAAGGTTCTGTTATATTAGAGTAATCACTATCTAAAGTTATTAAATCTGATATTTTACCATTTATAAATTTATCTGTTGCTCTAATTTTAGAAACTCTATAGTTTTTATTTAATTTTCTAAAATCTATTCTATATTTACTAACATTTCCTGCTAAATCTTTTGCGATAATTATTGGATTAAACTCATCTTTGTTAAAACTCCAAGCAATTAGTGATACAAATACTCCATCTTTTTTATATTTAACTGCATTAAAATGATCTCCATTTTGTGCATCTATATAAACTCTTTTTACACCATAATCGTGAATATTAAATATTACTAAAGCACTTCCACCCTTTCTAACATATTGGCTAAAAGAGATAACAGAAATTTGTGGAGGTTGCCTATCTACTGCTAAAGAGACCTCTTTTGTAGCTATATTACCTCTCATAAAGTTCCATTTACTATTATCTATAGCTTCTATTACTAATCTATTTGCATTCGCAAACTTTTTAGGAATTACAATATTTATACTATTTTTCTTTTTTGGCATAGGAAATATTTGAGATAATATTGCAACCCTCTTTCCTTTATCAATCACATACACATTAACTTTTTTAATAGCAATATTATCTTCAATTGTTACTTTTATTGGGTCTTTTAAATTAGTATAAATTTTATCATTAATAATAATCTTTGGTGCTACTCTCTCAAATTGTGGCAAATTATATACAAAAAATGCCCCCACACCTACTAAAATTAAAAATAATAGAGTCAACATTAATTTAGCTATACCACTACTTCTATTTCTTCCTCTTCTTCTCATAATATATCCTTTAAATTCTTTTATAAAATTTTTAACAATCTATCTTTTATATTTATAATATTACCATCTTTAACCTCAAAACCAGAAGCATTTTTATGACCTCCACCTCCAAATATACGAGCTATATTGGATACATTTGCATTTTTTGAGCGTAAAGATACCTTTAAAGAGTTACCATACTCTACAATTAATATAGCTATATCTACTGTCGCTAAAGATATTGCCTCATCTATTATGCCATGTATATTAGAATAAGTAGCTCCAGTTGAGTCTAAATCTTCTTTTGTTAAAACCATTATAGCCACACTTCCATCTACAAAAAGTTGCATAGAATCAATCGCTTTAGCTTTTAATCTTATATGTGATAAAGCTTTATATCTATTTACTCTATTCGCAATAAAATTTATATCTATATTATAATTTAATAAATCTCTTGCAATATCAAAGCTATCTTGATTTGTTAAAGATGTTGTAAAATTTTGACTATCACTTATAAGTCCAGTATAAATTGCCTCTGCTATATTTTTAGTTATTCTAAAACCCTCCTTTATAAGTTTATATAAAACTAATGTTGTAGAAGCTTCAATAGATACAATATTTAAATCTCCAAAATTACTATTATCTTGATGATGGTCAATATTTACTATCTCTTTACTACTTAAATCAAAACCACATCTATTAACAACTGCACAATCTACACATATAACTAAACTATCATCATAACTTATCTTTTGTTTAAATCTATCAAACCCATTTAAAAATGCAAACTCTTTTGGTAAATAAGCATCATTACAAACAAGCTCAGATGTCACTCCTATCTCTTTAAATAGGTTATATAGAGTTAATGCACTAGAAATTGTATCTCCATCTGGTCGTATATGAGAAATTATAGTAACTCTTCTATATTTACTAACTAATTTTTTAAACTCTAGCGAAGCTTTTTTATAATCCATTACTTAATCCATCTTCATAGATAAATCAATCCAACAAGATTGATGAATTGTTGCACCACTACTAATTGCATCTACTCCACACTTAGCAATATCTTCTATTCTATTTAAAGTAACATTTCCACTAGCTTCTATTAAAATATGAGGATAATTTTCATCTCTAAACTCAACAACTTTTTTTGTCTCTTCTAAACTCATATTATCACACATTATAATATCTGCTCCTACACTCATTGCCTCTTTTGCCATAGATAAACTCTCACACTCAATCTCTATTTTTGATGTAAATGGAATCTTTACTCTTACCTCTTGCATAAACTCTTGCAAATTATCTATCGTCTTTAAATGTGTATCTTTTAACATTAAACAATCATCAAGTCCCATTCTATGGTTTACTCCACCACCACATCTAATAGCATATTTCTCTAACTCTCTTAAGAGTGGACGAGTCTTTCGAGTATCTAATAACTTCACTCCATATGGTTTAATTTTCTTTACATACTCTCTTGTTAAAGTAGCAATCGAACTTGCATGAAGAACTATATTTAGCAAAGTTCTCTCTAGTGATAACAACACTTTGGAATTACCACTAATTGTAACTAATTTATCCCCCTTTTTAAACTCTTGAGAATCTTCTACTAATAAATTAACTTTAATATCAAATAACTCTTTAGCAGCCATTAAGTAAGTTTCTCCTGCAAAAACTCCACTACTTTTGGCTATGATATATCCACTAACTTCTTTAGAGTCTGATATTCTACTAAACAGATCACCTCTACCAATATCCTCTAACAGAGCTGACTTTATAAACTCTTGCTCTTTTAAATACACTACTGAATCTCCAACATTCTATCTAATGCTAATTTAGCATATTTAGCAACATTTGGCTCAACAAAAATCTCATTAATAGGTTTTTCATCTTCAATAGATTTTAAAACTCTATATAAATCTTCAAGAGTTGTCTCATTCATTGTTGGGCACTCTGGCTTAGTTGCCGATAATACATAAGTATTTTTATCTCTCATTCTATTAACCAAATTATACTCTGTTCCTACAACTACCTTTTTCTCAATTGGTAACTCATTTACATACTTTATAAGTTGAGAAGTAGAACCAACAAAATCAGCCTCTTTAACAACGCTTGGGTCACACTCTGGATGAACTGCCACTAAAATATCTGGATACTTTTGACGATAAAAGTTAATATCATCTACAGTAAATAGTTGGTGAACAGAGCAAAAACCATTAAAACAGATAATATCAGCCTCTTTTGGGTCACACTCACCCTCACCTATTACACAACTCTTAAGCCCCATAGAGTTAGCAAAGTTTTGTCCTAAACATCTGTCTGGAACAAATAAAATCTTTTTACCACTCTCTAAACCTTTCTCTATAATCTTATAAGCATTAGAACTAGTGCATACAAGTCCTCCCATTTCCCCTACTTTTGCTTTTACTGTTGCATCAGAGTTTATATAAGTTATTGGTAAAATATCCTCTTTTTTAATACCTCGCTCAACCATATAATTAACACTATCATCAAAATAGCTACCATCAATCATTCTAGCCATTGCACAACAAGCAATTTTAGGCATAAAAACTCTTTTTTCTGGAGCAATTACTTTAACACTCTGCCCCATAAATCCAACCCCACAAAATACTACATAAGGGTTATCATCTGCTTGACACTTTCGTGCTAACTCTAAACTATCTCCTATAATATCAGCCATTTCAAATACTTCATCTCTTTGATAAAAATGCCCAACAATAGTTACTGGTAACTTCTCTTTTAATCTTATAATTTCTGCTTTATAGTCCATTAAAACTCCATTATTAATTGTTAAAGCTATTATACCAAAGTTTATTTATAGTAAAATATTAAAAAAAATTAGGATTATTTATGCTAGGCTCTATTTTAGAAGGATTTTTTAATTTATTCGTTAGTTTTAATGGTATGTTTTATATTGCAGCATACTTAATTGGTGGTATTCCATTTGGTTACATATTAGCAAAATATATTGGTGGAGTAGATATTAAAAATGAGGGCAGTGGAAATATAGGTGCTACAAATGTTCTTAGAGTATTAAAACAAAAAGACCCAAAATTAGCAAAAAAACTAGGGGCATTGACCCTCTTTTTAGATGCACTAAAGGGTGCTATTGTTATTTTAGTTGCAAAATATATGGGAGCAAATGCTTATGTTTTATACTCAATAGGTGTATTTGCTGTTATTGGACACTGCTATACTCCATTTTTAAACTTTGAAGGTGGAAAAGGTGTTGCCACTGGATTTGGAGTGCTTTTAACCCTAATTCCTATTCCAACTTTAATAGCTCTTGCTATTTGGTTTATTTTTGCTAAAATCATTAAAATTTCATCTTTAGCTTCATTAATAGCACTATTATCAATTATAATTAGTAGTTATATAATTTATCCAAACGGCTTACCAGGCACTATTACTCATACACCTCTTTTAGTTATAGCATTTATAATACTCTATAAACATATTCCAAATATTAAAAGATTAATTAAAAAACAAGAAGGTAAAGTGGTTTGAAAATAGAGATAGAAGATTTAACTTTTAATACAATTATAGGTTTACTAGATTTTGAGAGAAAAATAAAACAAAAAGTTATAGTAAACCTAACTGCTACATACAACTATAAAGATGGTAACTTTATAGATTATGTAAAAATTTGTGATATTATAAAAGAGACAACTAAAAAAGGAGAATTTGAACTTTTAGAAGATGCATTACTTGCAAATAAAAAAGCTATTTTAAAAGAGTTTTCAAATATTGAGACAATCTCTATAAAAATAACAAAACCAGATATATTAAAAGATGCTAAAGTCTCATTAACTATATAACCCCAAAGACTATATACAATAATCATATTTCAAAAAAGGTAATAGCAAACAGCCAAAGGCACAAAGCACAAAGCTTTTTTCGAAACCTTGAAGTTGTTCTAGTAAGTAACTAGTAAAAATTAAATACAAATAAATTTTAAAAGAGTATAGGGGCAAAGGAGAAGAGGCGTATAGAGAGTAATGTCATATTATTAATTTTTACCTCTACCCCTTCACACCTCTACCCCTATACCACTTATTTGATATTATATTCTATTTTAATTTTAGATTACTACTTAGAAAGCTTTGCGCTTTTTGCATTCAGCTTTAAGCAATAAAATTTCATTGGCATTGAGAAGAAACTCCCTTTTCCTCTATACTTTTTAATTACCAACTATCATATATCTCTACAATTTCATACTCATCTCTTTTGGCATAATATCTTGCAACTTTTCTAACTCTTCTTTTTTTAGCATAATGTCGATGAGAAACACTCTTTCTTTTTGCATATTTTCTTTTAACTTTAGATTTATATTTTCTATACTTATAACTCTTAGCTTTTGCATATCTTATCTTCTTTCTCTTCTCTTTTTTTGCATATCTAAAGTTAGAAGCACTACCATATACAGTAACTCTTGTACCTACCCTACTCCATCTCCAAAGTTTAATAGCAGTAGATTTAGGAACCCTAATACATCCATGAGATGCTGGGTATCCAGGTACATGCCCTTGATGAACAGCAATACCACTTTTAGTTAAACGAAGCATATAAGGCATTTTAGCTCCACCTCTTGGCTTTGGATACTTACTTGAAATATGAAATTTATCTTTTTCTAAAATTCTAAATGAGCCTCTTGGTGTAGCATGACCACTCTTACCCGAAGATATAGGACCACTAAATACAACTCTTCCATCCTCTTTTGCATAAATTTTCTGTTTTGATAAATCTATAGATATACTCTTACTAGCATATAAAAATGTTGCAAATATTGCAACTAAAATGGCAATAAATATCTTTTTCATTAACTCTCCCTCACTATTTTGTAATTTTAATACAATAAGTATAACATAAACTTTAAAATTTTTCCCTACATATCCACAAAATACCGCATTACTTTATAAAAAAATATTTTTTTATAACAAAATAACACTATTCTCGCTATATTTATGGTATAATTTAAGAAATTTTTAATTTTTTAGGATTTTGCATGAGAATATTAATAATAGAAGATGAAGTAACACTTAACCAAACACTAAGTGATGGTTTAAAAGAGTTTGGCTACCAAACAGATTTTGCAGAAAATATAAATGATGCAAGATATATGATAGATATTAGAAATTATGACCTAATTTTATTAGATTGGATGTTGCCAGATGGGAATGGAATAGATCTAATTCCAGAGATAAAATCTAAAAGCTCAAAGACAGCTGTAATAGTCTTATCAGCAAGAGATGATAAAGAGAGTGAAATTGCAGCACTTAAAATTGGAGCAGATGACTATATTAAAAAACCATTTGATTTTGAAGTATTATTAATGAGAATAGAAGCAAAACTTAGATTTGGTGGAAGTAATATTATTGATATGGGTGATTTAATCATCAATCCTGAAGAAGAGAAAATTATATATCAAGGAGAGAGTGTAGAACTTAAAGGTAAACCTTTTGAAGTATTAACACATCTTGCAATGAGAAACGACCAAATAGTTTCCAAAGAACAGCTACTAGATGCAATATGGGAAGAGCCAGAACTGGTAACTCCTAATGTAATAGAAGTTGCAATAAACCAAATTAGACAAAAACTAGATAAACCTTTAAATATCACAACAGTAGAGACTGTAAGACGAAGAGGCTATAGATTTTGCTTTTCAAGCGAAAATTAAGCCTTAGAGTAAACTTTCTATTAAAATTAACAGTTGCTATGGCAACTTTAGTTTTAATAGCCTCTTTTTCACTTTTTATATATATTAGATATAACTCTAATTCACAAATCCAAACACAAATGCAACACCAAGCAAATTATCTACTTAAAAAATATCCAGATTTAGATATTGAATTAAAAAAACAAAAAGATATATTAAAAAATACCCTAAATATAGATGCAAAAATTGCTCCAGCACCTTTTATGCACTATAGACCAAACTTTTTTCGAATTATAAGAGATAAACAAAAATTTTTTATGCAAGGGTTTTTCCCTTATAATTTTCAAAGTCAAAGTTATCTAATTTTAACTAAAGATATTACACAAAATATGAAATTTGAAAATAGATTATATAAAGCTATAATCTTTTTAAATGCTGTATCACTTATTTTAATTATATTTTATGCATTTTTTCTATCTAAAATGTTAATTAAGCCTATAAAATACTTTAGTAGCAAATTAGCAAAAATGAATGAAAGTAAATTAAATAAAATAGAGTTACAATCAATTCCTGAAGAGTTTAAACCTTTAGGTAACTCTATTAATCAACTTATTAATAAAATTGAAAACTTTATCGTATATAAAAAAGAACTCTTTATTGGTGCTGCACATGAGTTAAAAACTCCACTTGCAGTTATGAAGACAAAAAGTCAAGTAGCACTACTAAAAAAAGATAAAAGTATAAAAAATTACCAAGAGGCAATAGAGCAAAATATTAAGTCTATAAATAATTTAAATGATATAGTAGGCTCAATTTTAGCATTTGGTAGAGCTGAAGGCGCTCAATTTGAAGAGGCAAAAGAGATAGATATAATAGATTATTTAACTAATATGATAAAAGAGTTTGAAATTATTGCAATTAAAGAAGAAAAATTTATTATTAATAGATTAAAGCCTAAAAAACTCATTATCAAAATACAAAAAACACTCTTTAGACATATTATACAAAATTTATTACAAAATGCCATTAAATTTTCTCCAAAGGGTGAAAAAATAGTAATTTCTAGTTTTATATGTAAAGAGTATTTAGTTATTAGAGTCAAAGATAATGGTTCAGGAATAGAAGAATCTTTAGACCTATTTGCTCCATTTAAACGATCTAAATACTCATCAGGAACTGGTCTTGGACTATTTTTAGCAAAAAGTGCAGCTGATTCCATAGGAGCAACTATAAGTATAAAAAATAAAAAAATGGGCACTGGCGCTGTAGCTACCCTCATTTTACCAATTAACCTTTTAACTCTTTAAGTTACAATTAACCATAAATTGACAAAGATTAAACTCTATTAAAGTTTATTTAAGAGTATTTAAGTTATAAATCAAATGTAATTATAATAAAAATTTAAAATAAAGGGTGCTTATGGCATTAAAAATAACTGATGAATGTATAGCTTGTGATGCGTGTAGAGAAGAGTGTCCAACAGAATCGATTGAAGAGAGTGATCCAATATATATAATAGATTCTGATAGATGCACAGAGTGTGTAGGTTTTTTTGATGAACCACAATGTATATCTGTATGTCCTGTAGATTGTATAATTACAGACCCAGATAATATCGAAAGTATTGAAGAGCTTAAATATAAACTTAAACAACTTGAAGATGAGGCATAATTTTTATGCCAAAACGAGTAGCAATTATTGATATTGGTTCAAACTCTGCAAGAGTTGTTATATATCAAAGAACTAGCCGTTTTGGCTTTCATTTAATTGCACAACAAAAAGCAAATGTAAGAATTTCAGAAAATAGCTTTGAAAACTCTGGGATACTTCAAGAGTTTGCTATGCAAAGAGCTATTAATGCTTTAATAGTTTTTAAAAAAATTATTAAAGAGTATAAAGCTAGAAAAACTTTAATTGTTGCAACTGCAGCTGTTAGAAATGCTCCTAATAAATTTGACTTTTTGACTAGAGTAAAAAAAGCTACTGATTTTCAAATTAAAGTTATAGATGGAAATAAAGAAGCATTTTATGGTGCAATAGCAGCAAAAAACCTTTTACCAATAAATAATAACTCAATTTCTATAGATATTGGTGGTGGCTCTACTGATATATCTTTAATTCAAAACCAAAAAGTTATAGATACAATATCTTTAAATATAGGAACTCTTACCCTAAAAGAGCTTTTTTTTGATAAAAATAGAGAATTTAAAGATGCTATATCTTTTATTAAACAAGAGCTTAAAAAAATTCCAAATAGCTACAGAGTAAATCAAGCAATAGCCATTGGTGGTGTATTAAGGGCATTAGCTAAATCTATAATGGAGATAGATAAGTATAGTTATAAAAAAATTCATGCCTTTGAATATAATATTAAACATTACAATAAACATATAGATAATATATTAAATGCTAAAAACTATAATGAGTTAGAATTTTTATATATTAAAGAGAATAGATACGATACAATAAAGGGTGGAGTTTTAATCTTTAAAGAGTTATTAGAGTTTTTAAATATAGAAAATGTAATAACAAGTGGTGTAGGTGTTAGAGAAGGTATATTTTTAAATGATATGCTAAGAGGAAGTGGTGGTAAATTCCCTAAAGAGTTAAATCCTAGTATTATAAGTATTAAAGATAGATTAGATATGCTAAAACTCAATACAAAGAAAAAAGAGAAAATTGCAAAGAGTCTATATACTATCTTAGAAGATAAAATAGATAAAAATAAAAGTTATTTAAATGAAATACTAGATGCAATTAAAATCTCTAATGTTGGAAAAACCTTAACTATATATGATGAACATAAACATAGCTACTATATAGCAACACAAGAGTTAAACTGGCAATATACCCATAAACAAATGCTACTAATTGCTGCTATTATTCGCTCAAAAGGCGATAAATTAATTTATAAAAATATAAAAAAAGAGCATAAAGAACTTTTACCATCTAAAAAAACATTAAAATGGTTAGGACTAATATATAACTTAAGCGACCTTCTATACGCACATGCACCAAATGCTAATTTTAAATTCAAAAAAGATGAAAATAGTATAACAATAGAAAGTAACGAAAGTCTATACCTACTAAAAGAAGATATAAAAACCCTCAATTTACCAAAAAAATTCTCATTAAATATTATAGAAAAGTTATAAATTTTTCTTACTATCTATCAAACTTTGAAAAATATCTCTAGTCAATTGCCCAATATTCAAATCTCTATTTATCAAAATATAATCATTTCCTCCTTTATCTATACTTTTAGCTTTAAAAGAGTTATTTTCAAAAACAACATTACAACTTTTCTGTTCAAAATTATCTACACGACTTTCACTAAATAAAATCTCTATATCTCCTAAATTATGATCTCCGTAAGTTCCATAAATATTTGTGCTTAATAGATGTTTCATTAGAGGAATATCGCTATTTTTAAATAAATCCAAACTTCTAACATTTGCACCCTTCCCCCTTTTATCATCAATTACAACAAAAGGAATTTGATTATGCAATTTAGAGTAAATATCTTTTGTAGCTAAAAGTGCCTTATTTGTAGAAGCTAAATTAAAATCTTGTTTACACTCTTTATCCAAAGGATTACATCCTAAACCAAAAATGATTTTTTTCACCTTCAATTTAAATAACTCTAACCTATCAGGTTCTGATAAAAATTTACTTAAAAAAATTAATTTACCTCCAACTAAATAGCTTACACTTTTATCTTCTTGCTCTTCTAAAGTATTTTCTAATGTAATAGATGCATCTTCTAATTCACTATCTTTAATAGTATAACTATAATTTTCTATATTATTAAGAAGCTTACTTCTAAAACTTCTATCATTTGTATTATGAGATATAGTCAAAGGAATTTCAGAATTAAACTCTTCTAAAATAGATCTATACAACATATTTGTCTTATCACTTAATCCATCTTCAGATACAATTATCAATCCTATATTAACATTTTTATTTTTATTCTCATATATTGCACTTAGT
>Ga0256833_1000639_pt1 | contig 26956 bp, 27 predicted proteins | sample 356284metaG_FD_190535 | JGI IMG/M metagenome (GOLD analysis project Ga0256833, IMG submission 190535) | Hydrothermal vent microbial communities from Mid Atlantic Ridge, Atlantic Ocean - 356-284 | ecosystem: Environmental > Aquatic > Marine > Hydrothermal vents | place: Atlantic Ocean: Mid... | reverse complement strand
TTTGGGGTGTTCACCTCAAGGAGAACAGACCCATCCTCCGGCGAAACGTCCACAACATGCACAGTGTAAGCCCCAACCCCAACAGTCGATGGGACATCTATGTAACCTGTAAACGTTGATGCACCAGCGAGGGGAAGGAAGATGATAAACAAGAGGGCAACCAGCCTCTTCATGGAACCACCCCCAAAAGGTAGAGAACCATCTCGGTGTTTCCCGAACCTAGGTTCATCATCTTTGTCATGAGGCTCTGACCGAGGTACATTCCAACCGCGAATATCCATGCGAGTATGACAAAGTATCTCGCGGAGCCCAGGATATGGCCCCCGTCGGCGAGCTTGATTACCATCGCCGCAAGGAGCGAATGAAGAACCATCAGAGCCAGCATGATATATGATAGAAACGCCATTCCCGAGGGCGGAATTATATGAATGAGGTTTCCAATGTAGTTGTTGGCCAGGTTAAGGTTCATTTGGGAGAACATCTGACTTATCGATACTGCAACTTGGAACGATGCCGCGAGGGAGAACGCAAAGGCTCCGGTTAGACCGTAGATAATACCTATGAAACTCGCTATGCTCTGCTGTCTCTTCCTCCTGAGGCGAACGAGTCTTTCAAAGTTCCTGCTGATGATGAGACCAACGTAGTCCGGCTCAGCACCCATCCTGAGGCTTTCACGGAATATCTCTGAGAAGATACCAATTAGCCAGCTTCCGGTGCCCGCTATGAAGAAGTCCCAGGCCCTGTCCCTGTCAACTCGGATTGCCAATCTCCTGTAGAGGGCCTTTATGTCATCTGTAAGTGAACCGAAGTCGTGGGCACTGAGATACTTGAGAACGAGGACAAGAGATGCCCCACTCGCGGCGAGTGATGAGCTTAAACTTCTGATGAACGCCGGAAAGTTCTCATCCTTCCTGAAGATTGACTTCTCCTCTCTGTCAACAACCTGACCGAGATAGTAGAAAGGTGTCAGGACTAGTGCAAGGGCAAAGGGCGTTGGAATTTCAAAGCGGGGTCTCACAATCAGCGCATAAACCAGCGAGGTTACAACCATCCCAATAGTCGAGTAAATTGCAGCGCGCTTTATTCTCTCCCTCCGGGGATCCTTTATCCCCCTGCTCTCAGCCCAGAGGGGATCTTCAGGCATTCTGAACTTAACAACGAGAAGGATTCCAATCTCAGCTGCCAACGTCATTGCAACGGCATAGAGACCCATCTTGCCGATGTCCATACCCGTGATTATTGGACCGATGATGACGAACGATGCTATGAAGACAACCGAGATGATAATTGACTCGTATATCTCCTTGAAGATGTCCAAGTCATAGAGGGCTCCCTCATAGAAGGTCTGATAATCGTCCATAACCGTTTGTTGCTCCTGGAAGAGGTATTCCTTAAGGTCAACACCGCTATCGAGTGAGTAGGCCAGTCTATCGAGGAAGTCAGCGAACATCTGGCTCGGCGTTCTCCTCGCAAGGAAACGGAAAGCTTCTGGCATTGAGAGGTGAAGTTTATTAACAATGGCGTGAACCTTCTTGAGTTCACTCGCTATGGCACCCAATTTTGGATCCTGGGCAAGGATTTTGATGAGGTCCGAACGGCTCATTTCACTCGTGGAGAGAACCGCGAAGTAGGTGATGAAGTAGGGCATCTTCGAATTTATTGAAATTTTCTTTGAATCTGCCATGATGTATGGATAAACGGATGCATAGATGAGAAGAATACCAGGAATCAAGAACATCAGAACCTTTAAGCCCTTGGGTATTGGGAAAAGTCTCGAGATAATGCCAATTACTATGAAGAGGACGGCAGAGATTCCCAAATAGGGTAGTAGAACCTTCTTAATGTAGGTTTCCATGTTTAGGTCGGCCTTCGTGAAAACGCTGATTTTCTCATCGGCCATCGGCATCACCTCAGACCCTGAAGCTTAAGCCTTCGAGACCCTTGAGGTAGAAGGCCTTGATTTCCTTATAGACATCCCAGTAGTTGGTTATTCCGAGCTCAACCATTCTCTGGAGGATTCTCGCGCGCAGAAAGAGCTCGTTGTAGATGTCCTTCGGGTCCTCGTAGCCAGCTATCTCTGCTATCTTCCTCTCAAGGATGTAGGAGTTGTTGAAACCCCTGAAGATGTGCTTGTCAGCGACGGCATCCCATTCAAAGACGTTTCTTGTTGCAACACCACCGAGCTCTTCGTAGTAGCCCTCAATCTCAACCACACTAATCGTCCTCCTCAGAAACTTGCCCTTAACGTACACCGCCTGTTGGAACACCGCTATGTTGAGGTTGTCAATGAAAGTTATGGGGACATTTATAGGATGACCCGTGAAACGCTGTATCATCTTTTTGACATCCCCCGCGTGAAAAGTTGCCATGACTGGGTGACCGGTCTGCATTGCCTGGAACGCTATGGCTCCTTCTGCGCCACGAATCTCACCGACGATGATGTAGTTAGGCCTCGAACGCAAAGCTGCCTTGAGGAGGTCAAAGAGCGTAACCCTGCTCTCCTCGGGACCGCGCTCCCTTGTTATGAGTCTCTGCCAGACCGGGTGCGGAACCTGAACCTCTGGGGTATCCTCTGCGGTAAATATCTTTGAGCCAGGCTTGATGAAAGGAATAATCGAGTTGAGGAGGGTTGTTTTACCGGAAGCAGTTTCACCACAGACGAAGACGCTCATACCGTACTCCAGGGCAATCCAAAGGTAGGCGGCGACCTCAGCACTAAGGGTTCCCCACGCTATGAGCTGGGTGATGCTTATCGGAGTTGCCGAGAACTTACGGATTGTCGCGCTCGGACCCTTGATGGACACATCTGGGGAGTAGATTATGTTTATACGCGAGCCATCTGGAAGGGCACCATCAACTATAGGATTCCTGTCGCTGACAGGCCTTCCAATGCGCTCGGAGATGTTCTTGAAGTAGTCGGCAAGCTTAACGTCATCGCCGAAGGTTATGTTGGTCTGCATCATCTCGAATATCTTGTGGACGAGGGAGACGTTGTTTGCACCTATGATGTGAATATCCTCAATGTATGGGTCTCTGGCAAGGGGCTCGAGGGGGCCGATACCTATGATGTCCCTCTTTATTAGATACCTGAACTTCTCCATCTCATCTTTGGTTATCACAAAGCGCTGACCCTTGCCGAAGGGGCTTCCTTTGCCGGACTTGACGAGGCTTAAAACTGCCTCATCGAAGAGGGCATCGAGGAACCTTTCAAACTCCTCCTGTTCCTCAGGGATATCCCTGGTCGGGGCTATCTCAAGGATCTTATCGCGGATTCTGTTGTATTTCTCCTCTTCCTCCCTGCTTTCAATTCTGGGCTCTATGACTATGTAGCGCTTCTCGGCGGTGGCAGGGTCGGCGAAGATGTGGATAAATATCGGATCCCCGACGGGATAAAGGATGTTTGGATACATTATGTCCTTCATGTCCCTGCTGAGCTGGGCATGGAATTCGGGCATCTTACCGTACTTTCTCCTAAACTGATCAACGTACCTGCGGAGGTGAGGATTCCTCGCCATCGCCTCCTCAAGGGTGTCGCTGACCACCTGCGCCATATCACACCACCGCCGCTATCTCTACTATCAGTCCTGCCTTCGGCTCAACGCGGAAGGGTATAATCTTCTGGAAGACACCCTTAGCGTTGTTGTACTTGACAATGGTTGCCGAGTTCTTCAAATCCCCACCGAAGACCTTAACGTTCAGCCGGATCAGCATCGTTGATGCCTCTTCAAGGACGAAAAGCGAATCCCTGTCAACTTCTTCAGTGTTCGCGGTTAGTATGATTACCTTGTCGAGGGAAGCCATCTTCTTCACGTAGAGGAGGAAATCTCTCACGGCGCTCGGATCCTGTTCCCTTGAAAGGAGAGATGAGAATGAATCGATTATCATGACGTCAGGCTCCCATAGACGAGGCTCGCCAAAAAGCCTGCTCAGGAACTTCCTCTTCTCGCTCACACCGCTCAGGAGGGGGTAGAGTGAAACGAATATGAGCTTCTTCCTGATTAGAAAGGGGATTATACCATAGCCAAGAGACTCCATCTGCTTTATGTATTCAACCGTTGTGTACTGGCTTGAGATATAACTTGCGGTGTAGCCGTTCATGAGAAAGCCGTAGAGGAGCCTCTGGACGAAGATGGACTTACCGCTACCCCTGTCACCCTCAACGAGCATTATCGTCCCGGCGGGGATTCCACCGCCGAGACGTCTGTGAAGCTCATCGCCCTTGAGTTCTATCTTGAGTAGTTCCTCGACCAACGTGACCACCACCGCAAGCGTTATTTCAAATTACGGAGCCTTGAACACGAGTTCCCGTTCCCTGCCGTTCTCCAGAACAACAAGGAGTGTGTAATACTGCCCGCTGACAAGTTTCTTCCCGAGGGTCACGTTTATAGCACCCACAGAGTAGGGCTGAAGGGATGTTAAGGGATCCCCTGTGAAGGGGTCAAAGAACGTTAGATTTGAAGGAGGTATTATCGTCCCATCAATGAACACTTGGATAGCATTAGGGTTGAAGGCTATTGGTTCCTTGCCGATGTTTTTAACGTAGAAAGTGTAGTTGACTGGAGTAACGCTTAGATTGGAGTGGGGTATGTTGTTGGGGTCGTTTATTATTGTGAAGTCCGTCCTCAGCCTGTCAGCGAGCATCGCTCCCCTGTCGTTTATGCCGTGGGCTATGTCGTTGGTAACGTAGGCTAACGCTCCTGCAACGCTTCCAGCCACAAGCACTGCCACTATGAACAGTATCAGCTCGCTCGCTGGACCGCTAGCCATCATCTCACCTCCGTCGGACAACCCCTGGAAATTACAATATGAACGGTATTTGTAGTTGTGTTATAGTACCAGTCAAACATAATCCAGCATCCATTTCCGAAGACAACATTCAGCGTATGGGGATTCTCATTGAGAGGAATGTGAGTAACGTTAAGCAGGGCATTTTCACCGGGGAGGAGATAGGTGTAATCCGATAGGAAACCAACGTTGTCATCAGAGATATTGTAGAGGGTTACAACCCTACCATCAAAGACACCGTTCCAATGGGGTACGTAAGTGGTGACACCGTTGTTCTGGATCGCAAGGGTTAGGTTGTAGTACGTGGTGGTATTCCTTAAACTACTCAACTCAGCATTTAGAGACGAGAGAGTGTTGAGCTGATTCAACCTAAGGCTGTACCAGTCCTCTTGGGCGGCCTGAACTCTGGCATAAGCGTTGTCCCACGCTGTATAGAGTGTTCCTGCAACCATTAAAAAGGAAATGAAAATTATCGCTGCACTCGCTGACACGCTGAACCCCATAGGCCGCCCCTCCGGTGTCTTTAGATGCCGTAGAACTCATCTAGGGTCTTCTCCAGCATCTTTATTTCCCTTTCAAGCTTGTCCAGCACGTTCCTGTTTATCTTAAGTCCCCTGAGCCTCTCTATGAAGAGCAGGCTTATGAGGTGATCCTGAACGGTGAGCTTTTCAGCGGGTTTCCACTCCGGATCCCTATGGTGCGGTCTCGTGCCTTTAGCGTAGCGGAGCAGCTGGTTAAGAACTTCTTCGCTTATCCATCCTATCTCGTAGTAGAACTCGAGAACCCTTTCTAGGTTCTGGATGCCAACGCGGTCAATGAGGAATCCGAGCCACTTGAGGGCTATCATTGTTGAGACTATGTCCTCAGGTAGCTTCTCAAGCCTTGCCTTCTTCGGCTCCTCCTCGAAGAGAAGGCTCGCGATGTCCTCGGGAATCTGGAGCTTTTCAGCCATGCCAACACCACCTTCCTCCTTCTTTTCTTCAACAACCTCATGAGCGGGAACCTCTTCAATCGAAACTTCACCAACTTCCGAAACTTTGGGGACAACTTCCTCGACCTGCTCAGCCCCCCCCTCCGGGGCCTCGACCCTTTCCAATTCTTCAGGAGCCTTAACCTCAAGCTCCCCAACTTCTTCTGCCTCTTCGGATGATACTTCAACGACCTCTGAGACTTCCTCAGCAGGAGTGAGAACCTCTTCAACTTCAAGCTCCTCCGCTTCCTCGACGGGAGTCGGGACTTCGGTTGCCTCCTCCACTAACTCTGGAACTTTCTCTGACACTTCAGCCTCTTCGGCCCGGGCGAGCTCGGCCTGTGCCTCTGCAACGGCCTGCTCAGCCTGGGCCAGCTCCTCCTCGCTGACCTCTTCCCCTGCCTCAAGCTTGGCCTGGAGCTCCTCAAGTTTTTCCTGTGCCTCCTCAAGTTTTTCACTCGCGGTTTTCTCCTCAACCTTCTCCGCCAGCTCCTCAACTTTCTTGTGGAGCTCGTCGAGCTTCCCAACGAGTTCCGATGGAGCTTCTTCGGGTTCTTCTTCAAGGAGCTCCTCAAGCTTTCCAATCTTCTCGTGGACTTCCTCAACCTTCTCGGCAACCTTCTCAGCCTTCTTCTCGTGAACGTCAAACTTGGCAGTTTCAAGGGTCTCGACGAGCCTACTTAACTGCATGCTGAGATCCGTGAGTCTTTTGCCCAGCTCGTCAACTCGCTTGCTGAGCTGTTCGTACTTGGTTGCCTGGTTGCCGTAGGTCTCGAGAACCTTCTGGATTATCTTTTCTAGCTGTTCGTAGGTTAGGTTCTCTTTTCTCGCTATCAGTTTCTCCCTGAGGTCGTTGATGACAACGCTGGGAACCTTGCCCTTAAGCTCAGCAAGCTTAGCGTTGATGTCTGCCTCGGTGACTAGCCTTGCAATCTCCATGCCTCACACCTCCGCGAGCACCTCATAGATTATCGAGTCAAGGTCAACGCCATAACCCGCGAGCACCTTTATGTCGTTCTTTATCTGGGCAATCTCAAGCTTCAGGTCTTCCAGTTCCTTCCTGAGTTCCTGTATTTCGCTGGTAAGCGGGTTTTCCTGCCCCATCTGCTCCTTGAAGGGATTTATCTCCTGGCTGATGACCTCGTAGAGCATCATAACATCTTTGATGGTCTTGTCGAGTCTGTCTATGTCGTCTCTGAGTTCCTGAATCTGCTTCTTGAGGGTGTCAATGCTTATCTTTATCCTAGGGATGTCGTTCTCAATCTCGTTTATCCTCTCAAGTATCTGGGTAATCTGCTCGTTCTCTTCCCTGTTCTCTACTTCTTCCTCGAGTTCTTCAACATCAAGTGGCTCGGATTCTGGGGGCTCCTGCTCCTTCTGCTTTTTTTTGAATAAAGATGAAAGGAAGTCGAGGGCCACGGTAACCACCTCACTGAAGCTCTATGAGGTTGGTGGTGTATGTGCTCGGCGATGTGAAGTCTATAACACCAGCTGCGCCGTTCTCGGGAATAACCTTCCCTGTAACCTTCGTCCCGGGAGGTATGCCGTAACCATCGGTGTAATTGTCATCGTTGTCGAAGGGTATAGTCCAGATTGCTATGCCAGCAATGTCCCCCCAGTTTAGCGTTGGGTGTTGCCAGCTTCCGCTAAGGCTTTCATCGTTATCTGCCACGGCTATGATGCCAAACAGCATCTTTTTCTCCGTCGTGATAGCGTAGTAAAGGTTCTTCCAGAGATTCTGAATGGTATTGTTGCCCCCTACGAGAGCAACGTAGCCTGTTGGTGCTTGAGTGAGCACGCCCTCGCTGTTTTCACTGACGTTAGCGAAGACGTTCTCAACATCCCCGCTGTACAGGAAGTAGTTCTCTGTAACATTGTCAGCCTTGGGGTCAACGTAGCGGTAGACGGCCATTACCTTCCCATTACTCAGGACAACTCTCACGTGAGCTAGATCAATGCCACCACTTCCTGCGTTCGGGGAAACGTAGATGACCATTCTGGTTATGTTACCGCTCCCAGGGGGATTGGCAGGGGTATAACCATAGACGTTAAGCACCTTGATTCCGCTTGCCACTTCCTGGGTAGTCTCCCTGCCCGTGGCCATGGCCTTTTGCTGTAAATAACCAGAGGTGCTTATGAGCACTCCCGCGGCCACTGCAGCAACTAGGACCATTGCAATGAACACGATGAGCGTGCCAATACCTATAGCACCTCGCCTCATCTTTCACCACCTCACTGGAGCACCATCACGTTGTAGTTGAATGTTGCAGGGGTCGTGAAGTCTATAACTCCAGCAGCACCGACCTCGGGAATGACCTTGCCGACTATCTTCGTTGCGGGACCTATGCCCTTCTTGCCGTCCTCAGTTGTGAAGACTGTGGTCTTTATGAGCAGAGCAACCATGTCGCCCCACTCAAGGTTTGGATGCCTGACGTCCATCTTGCTCCCGCCATCGTGGATTACTGCTATGGCAAAGTTGGTATCAGTTAGGGATGCATTGTTCCACACCGCGCTGTCAATATCGGTGCCGTTGAACAGGTCGTCTATAACGCCGTTGTAGAGGATTCCGCTGTAGTTGTATACAACGAGCTTGAGACCATTGCTGAGGACGATTTTAACGTTGCTCAGGTCGATGCCCTCACTACCCGAGTTGGGAGCTATGAATATGGCCATCCTCGTTATGGTCCCCTTGCTCGGGGGGGTTGTGTTAACGTAGCCGTAGATGTTGATTACCTTCAGACCGCTCGCGACTTCTTGAGTCGTCTGCCTTCCAGCAGCCTGGGCCTTCTGCTCAAGATAGCCTGCTGTGCCAATGATAACTCCCGCGGCCACTGCAGCAACCAGCACCATTGCAATGAAGACTATCAGCGTTCCTATGCCTATCGCTCCCCTCTTCATAGCATCACCTCCGAAAAATTCTCAAAAAACGAAAGGAGAAAGAAGCGCTGGCGTTACTGGAGGTTAATGATTTGCTGGGTGTAAGTGCTTGGGGTAGTAAACTGTATAACGCCCGGAGCACCGAACTCGGGAATTACCTTTCCAAGGACTGTTGTGCTGGTCTTGAATCCGTTGCCAAAGACTCCAACCCACTTAAGGGTCACGGTAGGTCCAGTAAAGCTCACGCTTTTTGTTCCGTCACTTATGCTACTAATTCCAGACTTGTAGCTGGTAGTCTGTGTTCCACCGACCCTGAGGGCAAGGACGACTATGTCACCAGAGGTAAGGGTCGGGAAGTTCTCCTTAACACTACCATCGCTGTCCTGAACTACCGCTATGCCAAAGTCCGTGGGGAGGGTGAGGTTGTTGAAAGCATCGTTGCTAAAGACGTCACTGACATCGGATTGGTATGCATAGATCGTAGCTGGAGTTCCAAAGGTTATTGTAACGTTCTTGGTGGAATCTGGGAGAATATAATACGGACCGCCAACTGTAAAGTTAGTGAGGTTAGCACCGATTATGGTTATGGTATTGGTGTCAATCTTAACGGTGGGGGCATTTGTCCAGTTGGCAGGGTTGAAGATTACAGTGTTAGTACCGTCACTTACATCAAAATAAACCTTGTTCTGAGCAGCTTCTCCAAGGAAGTACAGCTCACGGGCCTCATTGTCAACCCGGTAGCTGAATATGGCCTGCTTGTTTCCGTCGCTAAGAGTTATCCTCGTTTTTGTAAGGTCAATACCACTGCTTCCGGCGTTTGGTGTTATGTAAATGGCAAGCTCCTGGATGTAAGTCGGGTTGGTGGCGCTGTCAGCCTTACCAACAATCCTCATAACCTGTATTCCGCTTGCCACTTCCTGGGTGGTCTGTTTGCCTGTTGACTGAGCCTTCTGCTGAAGGTAGCCACTCGTGTTGATAAGCACTGCAGCTGCCACTGCCGCCACTAAAACCATGGCAATGAACACAATCAAGGTGCCTATTCCGACAGCACCCCTCTTCTTCAATTTCCTAACGAACATCACACATCACCCCCTCACTGGAGTTCGATAACGCTGGTGGTGTAGGTGCTTGGAGTCGTGAACTGTATAACACCCGGAGCACCCTGCTCAGGAATAACCTCACCAGTAATAGTGGTGCCTGGCGGAATGCCTCCAAGGGCAGCCTGGGCGTTTATTGTAATGGCAACTAGGTCGCCTTGGTTGAGGGTTGGATAGCTCTGCTGGACTGAGTTATCGGCATCCTGAATAACGACTATACCGAAGTTGTACCCAGTTGAAGGCCATGCGTTGGAAATGCTGAATATATTGTCAACAAGGCCATTGTAGTAGTACGTGCTGTCGTAGTAGAGGGCAACCTCAGCGTTTTTGCTTCTGAGAACAACCTTGGTGTACTTGAGGTCAATACCACTGCTTCCAGCGTTCGGCTTTATGTAAACGGCAAGCTTGTCTATGGTGTTGGTGGCCGTGTCAACATGGCCGATGACACTGCTCACCTGTATTCCGCTTGCCACTTCCTGGGTGGTCTGCCTACCAGTGCTGGAAGCCTTCTGCTGAAGATAGCCACTCGTGTTGATAAGCACCGCCGCCGCGACAGCGGCAACGAGTACCATGGCTATGAACACTATGAGGGTCCCAATACCAACCGCACCCCTTCTCTTTCTCAGGTTCATCACCAATCACCTCCCAAATAAGTTAGAGGGAAACGAGATCACTGGAGTTCGATAACGCTGGTGGTGTAGGTGCTTGGAGTCGTGAACTGTATAACACCCGGAGCACCCTGCTCAGGAATAACCTCACCAGTAATAGTGGTCCTTGGCGGAATTCCACCGAGCGTCTTGCTGGCGTCGATGGCTATGATGACGAGGTCACCCTGGTTGAGGGTTGGGGTGGTGGGTTTGACGCTACCATCTGCATCCTGGAGAACTATGAGACCAAAGGTTGAGCTGGTTAAAAGACTCCAGTTGAAGTAAGCGGTCGTAGTGCTGAGGGTTCCGTTGACACCCTTCACGATATCAGCGAAGATGTTCCCCTCTGGAAGGGCCACGTAGGTCTGGTTGGATGATGCAACAAACTGGTACTTGAGAGAAACCTCTTTTTCCCCGTTGCTGAGAATTACCCTGGTCTTGGTAAGGTCAATCCCCGTGCTCCCAGCGTTTGGGGTTATGTAAACCGCCAGCTTGGATATTGGCTGAGTGGTATCAGGGGTGTAACCGACAACCCTCTCGACCTGTATTCCGCTTGCCACTTCCTGGGTGGTCTGCCTACCAGTGCTGGAAGCCTTCTGCTGAAGATAGCCACTCGTGTTGATAAGCACTGCAGCTGCCACTGCCGCCACTAAAACCATGGCAATGAACACAATCAGGGTACCGATACCCACGGCACCTCTTCTGGTCCTGGCCTTCATTCACCGCGCACCCCCGTAGGGTTCTTTGCATTAAGGATTACGCTCAGAAAATATAAAGCCCTTTTTTGTTGTTGGTAGTGTAGGTGATTGTGTAGGTGCATAGGTAGGTACTAAAAACAGAACCGGAGAACTGAAAGCAGATGAGGGCATCAGATCTTTTCGATAATGAGGATACTTTTCCCCGGGCGCTCGGTTTTGAACTCAAAGCCAGTCTCCTCAAGGGATTTCTTTATTTCCGATGCTACTGGAAAGCCCGTGAAGTCCTTGTTGAGGGCCTCAAAAAACTCAAGGGCGGAGACGTTCTCAAAGGCATCTTTGAAGGGCTCGACTATCACCAGCTTGCCCCCTCTCTTTAGCGTTTCAAAGGCGTTCTTAAGAACCTTTTCTCTATCGGGGATGTACTCAAGGACGAAGCTCATCAGAACGGCGTCGTACTCGTTGACCGGACGGATAAGCCTTGCATCAAGCTCCTTAAGAAAAACAGAGAGTCCCTTTTTCTCAACCCTCGAGCGGGCTATCTCGAGCAGGGCAGGGGAGTAGTCGAGGCCCAAGTAGAGACCATTGTAACCAACAACCTCTCCGAAGAACCCCGGTGAGACAGAGCCACAACCTATGTCGAGAACCGCCGAACCTGGTCTAATGTTGGCCAATTCTGCCATAGTCTTCCTGTATGCACTGGCAAACGACGTGTTCATCCTCATGTCCCAGAAGTCAGCATCCTTGTCAAAATCCATGAGAATGTGCGGGTGAGTGGGGGTTATGAAAGCATAGTCCACCATTCGATAGATCTCCTCATGAACCGAAACCCAGTCCGGGAGAAGAAGGTCATATTTATCCGGAGGGACCTCAAGGGTGTAGGAAAAACCGTTGAGGTGGAGCCTTCCCTTGTGAACTTCGAGGATGTGGAGGTCCTGAAGGGTGGAGATGAACTTCACGAGCAAAGCCCTGTTCGGAAGACCAATGCCGTCAAGGAGCTCCTGCAGAGTTGGCCCCCTAGCAAGGAGGGAGAATATACCGTGCTTCGTGCCGAGGGAAATAATATGGAGTATGGCAATCCTAATCATGTGCTCTATGTTGACATCCACCACCTCAGGGGAGGACATCTCCCCACCTCACAGGAACCGTCTGTAGTAGCGGTAGTATTCCTTGAGGTAATCCACAACCTTTTTTCCATACTCGGTTAGCCGGTAGTACTTGAAACCGTTGCTGGCTATCTCCTCAACGAGGCCGAGATAGACGAGGGAGCTTTCACCGTTGTAACGATTGCCGAGGCCAACGAGGGCTCCCCTAACATTGGAGGGATCGGAACCGACAACCCTTGCAATCTCTGATAGATAAGTGGCCGATGGGTATATCTCGTTAAGATACATCAGTATCTTCTTCCTGAGCTCACTTCGGTGCAACGAGCGAAGCACCTGCGGGTCTATAACCACAGCGTTCATTCCTTCACCACCCCGGGCTTTTCTGACCTGATTGTACCCCCCTGGACTTTATGCAACTGGCCATGCAGGTGCATTGTGATTGTGATAATGACTAAAAAATATATAACGTTTTCGCATGGATAATGTCCTTTTTACAACGAAAATCGTATTGAATTGGCGAATCCCTATCACATTTTAATATCTATTAAAAGTTGAGATGCTACCTCACGATTTTGGATAAAATCCAATGCAGGTTCACAAAACATTTAAAGCATTGGTGCGCATATTAGTCCAACCGGTTTCAGGTGGTAAGTATGTGGGAAGCGATTGCAGTAGCGGCAGTGGCCATAGCGCTCGTTCTCTACGTCAGGGACGTTGCGAACAAGGTTCTTGAGAGATACTTTGAGCTTAAAGACAACCTCACGGAACTCGAGGAGAACTTCACCGGCTTCCGCTCCACCATCGAAAAGAAAATTTCCGAGGTAAAGGGCAAGGAAGTAACACCACTTCAAATCCCCGAGCTGAAGGAAATCAAAGAAAAACTCAAAAACCTCGAAAAATCCCTGAAGGATTTCAAGAAGTTCGAGACAAAGTTTGACTTTGAGATTGGGAGCGTTAAGAACAGCCTCGAGAGGCTCGAAAGTAGGGTGGGGAAGCTCGAAAGGGAAGTTGAAGAGAGGGGAAGATTGATAAAAGAGGAACTCAAGGAGGAGATAATCCGCGAGCTTGAAGAGGAGATAGAGCACCTTGAAGAGGTTATAGAGAGAAGGAAAGACGAAGAGGTGGAGGAGTTCCTCGAGGTAATCAAGGCCGCGATAACACTCCAGCCAGAAAAGCTCCGCGAGGGTCTTCTGGAGGCAAAGCGCGCGCTCCTCTCACTGAGAGACATAGCGAAGGTTTACGTCCTCACTGGAAAGGGGCAGAAGGAGTTCCATGAACTCAAAGAGAACCTCGTCGAGCTCCTCAAGAACCTGAGGAAGCTGGCCATCGTTTCCGTTCCTGACGAGAACGTTTACTCCAAGTTCAACGAGGTTATAGTCAAGACCAAAAGACTCGAACTCCCCATAAAGCGCGGTGACAGGGAGCTCTCGCCCGAGAAGAGCTTCATCGAGATACACAAAATAACCTACGGGCTGGCCGGCGAAATCGACAGGATTGCCGAGATGCTCGGAGAACCTGTTCCTGTAACGCCAGTTGAGAAGGAGTTCTACGAGAAACTACGTTACCAGTTTGAGGAATTGAGAAGGCTCGAGGAGCAGGTCCAGAAGCTCATGCTCAAGCTTGGAGCAGTTGAGAAAGAACCAGAGGAGAAGAAAGACGACATAGAGGAAATTCTAAAGGACCTCAACCTCCTCTAAAACTCATCTCCGAGGAGCTTGTCAAGGTCAATCATTATGAGCAACCTTTCACCGTCGTTTATCTTGGCGATGCCCTTTATGTAGCGTATGTCCACCCTGCTCGCGAGGGTTTTCGGGGGCTGTTCTATTTGCTCATCGGTGAGGGTTATAACATCAGAAACGGCATCCACTATTATGCCAACCACCTCGTCCTTCACCTCGGCTATGATAATCTTCTTTTTTGAAAGGTCCTCGTCCGGATCATAGTAACCGAGGAGCTTCTTGAGGTTGACAACGGTGGTAATCTGACCGCGCAGGTTTATCACCCCTTCAACGAAGTCGGGGGCATTTGGAACGCGGGTTATGGGCATCATTTCCTTGATTTCCCTGACCTTTGAGATGTCGAGACAGAACTCCTCGTTGCCTACCATGAAAGCCACAACTTGAATCTCCCCCACGGTATCACCTCCCCACCTTCTCAAGGAGTTCACGTGAGCGAGAAATCGATTGGGCAAGTTCCATAAGACCTTTCCTAATCTCTATCAGCCTCGTCTGAACGTCAGAGACAAAGGTCGTGAAGCCGTCAATTTCAGTCGAAAGGTCTTCCTGAACCTTGTAAACGCCATCAAGGGTGTCCATTAGCATCTGAACCGACTGGGCCTGACCTTCGATGCTGTCGGAGAGCTCCTTTATCATGTTAGCGGTCTCGTTGGCCCTCCTAGCTATGTCATCGAAGGCCGCGATGAGTTCCTGGACCGCGTCCTTAATTTCCTCGGTAACTGAGAACTCCTTCTTTATGGAACCGACGACCTTGTCAATACTCTCCTGCATGTTTCGTATTAGCTCGGCAATCTGATCGGTTGACTTTTTGGACTGGTCTGCAAGCTCGCGGATGTTTTCAGCAACAACGGCAAATCCCCTTCCGTGCTCCCCGCTCCTCGCAGCCTCTATCGCTGCGTTCAAAGCAAGAAGGTTCGTCTGCTCAGCGATGTTTCCAATGACCTCGACTATCTCGCCGACTCTCTTGGAGTGCTCGACGAGGAGTGAAAGGGCCTTCTCCATGTCCTGATTGACCTCGTTGATACTGGCAACGTTGAGGGCAACGTTATCTGAAATCTGCTTGCCCTTCTCAGCCATGTTTGCAGTCTCAAGGGCGTAATCAGTCAAAGCCTGGGCCTGAGTGTTCATCTCCTCAATGCCAGCGGTTAGGGTCTGTATGTAGTCGCCGAGCTCAGCAACGCGGGAGTGCTCTTCCTGGATGAGTGTGAGTAGACCGTTAGAGTCGAGGGAAACTTTGAAATCGACACTCCTGAGGAGGTAGTTCGCCTTCTCCTGGGCCTTCGTAAGTTCCTCACGGGCTTCGTGAACTTCCTTAGGGACTATGGTCTTCTCGACCCTAATTTCTTTTCTCGATTTGGCATTCTCAACTATACGAACCAATCGGGAAGTGGTTTCTTTGTCGAGTTTCTCAAAGGAAACATGCTCACCCTTAATCAGTTTCTCGAGGACATCGAGAATGTAGTCCTCCTTACCGGAGGAGAAGTAGAGCCCCACCACCAGAGCCGTGCCAATGCCAGCTATTGCACCCACCGCTGGAGAAATTGCAGATCCCACCAACGTAACCACTGGAATCGATAGCACCGAGGCAATGGTCGCTGGCCTGCCCATTGACACACCCCCTGACTGGTACTTATTGTCACTCCGGAGATAAAAGACTTTCGTATGTATGTAATAACCAAAACTACGAGTTACTATAATAATCCTTTGGTTCGTAACGACATGCGTATGCACCTACACAACCATCTACACTAAAGGCTTTTTATGAGAAAAAACCCATAACATCTGATGGAGTTTCGTTAGCTCTCCAACAAATCAGTAGAAACCTCAAACGTCCACCAAGGTGTGTGGGAACATGATGAGCTACAATGATCCCGGCTACCTTAAGATTAAGGAGGAACTCTTTAGACACCTCAAGGTTAGAAGTGACGCCTACAAGGACTCCTACCTAATGAGGCGCATTCGAGCGAGGATGAGAAAGCTTGGGATTACAAACTTCATGGAATACTACCAGCTCATAAGGACAAACAAAAAGGAGCTGGATGAACTGCTCCTGACCGTGGCAATAAACGTTACCGAGTTCTTTCGAGATCCCATTGTCTGGAAAACCTTCGAGAAGAAGGTAATTCCTGAACTCGTCTGGATTAAGAAAGAGCATCACAGCTCGTCCCTCAAGATATGGAGCGCCGCATGTTCCACCGGTCAGGAGCCATACTCGATAGCGATGACGCTCTACGAAGCTTTGGGTGAAAACCTCGGCGGGTTCAGGGTTCAGATACTTGCAACCGACATAGACAGGGAAGCACTAGCCGTTGCGATGCGCGGGGAGTATCCTGCCGATGTAGTAGAGAAGCAGGTTCCAAGGCATATGATACCAAAATATTTCACAAGGGTGAGCGACGAGCGCTACCGCATTTCACCGAAGGTAAAAAGACTCGTGAAGTTCCAGCAGTTCAACCTTTTCAGCCCGAGGTATCCGGTGGGCTTTGACGTCATATTCATCCGCAACGTGCTGATTTACATCAAGAGGGAAGCCCAAGAGGAGATATTCGCCAAACTGTACAATTCACTTGAGGATCACGGTTTTCTGATTCTTGGTAAAACTGAGACGATACTCGGAAACGCGGCAAAGCTGTTCAAATTATACGACCTCGTCGCGAGGATTTATCGTAAGAACCTGGAGGTGAAGAGGCATGGCCAGGGTTTTGGTCGTGGATGATGCTGCGTTTATGCGCATGCTCCTGAAGAAAATACTGACCCAGGGTGGCCACCAAGTTGTTGGGGAAGCGAGCAATGGAAAAGAGGCCGTAGAGAAATACAAGGCGCTCAAGCCCGACGTGGTAACGATGGACATAGTCATGCCCGAGATGGACGGAATAACTGCCGTTCGGGAAATCAAGAAAATCGACCCCAACGCCAAGATAATCATGATAACCGCCGTTGGGCAGGAAAGTAAAGTTATGGAAGCCCTGAAAGCAGGAGCCTCGGGCTACATAGTCAAGCCGTTCCAGGCACCCAAAGTTCTCGAAGAAATCAACCGTGTACTGTCAAGTTAGGGTGAGTGATGATGCCCCTGAGCTCACCCCGAAAAAAGATTAGGGTACTGGTCGTTGATGACTCCGCCTTTATGCGCAAGATACTCAGGGACATAATCAACTCTGACCCAGAACTTGAAGTCTGCTGTGAGGCGAAGGATGGAATAGAAGCAATAAACATGGTCAAGCTCCACAAGCCCGACGTGGTAACGCTCGACATTGAGATGCCCCGAATGAACGGCCTTGACGCACTCAGGGTGATAATGAAGCAGAGTCCAACACCGGTCATAATGGTGAGCGCCTTAACTCAAGAGGGCGCCGAGGCGACAATAAAGGCCCTGGAGTACGGGGCGATAGATTTCATTCCCAAGCCGAGCTCGTCCATATCCCTCGGAATGAAGGAGATGAAAGAGGAGATAATAGCGAAGATTAAGGAAGCGGCGAAGGTCCCAAGGCGGTTCCTTGAACTCAAGAGGACGAGACTTCTCAGGGCCCAGAAGAGCAAAGTCAAGAGGAAAGGTATTCCGGCCAGGATTGCAGTTGCGATGGCAGCATCAACAGGAGGACCTCAGTCCCTCCTCAAGGTTTTTCCCAAGTTTCCCGAGCGCCTCGGAGCTTCAATCCTGCTCGTCCAGCACATGCCACCGGGGTTTACAAGGTCTTTTGCCAAAAGACTGGACAGCGTTAGTAAAATCAACGTGAAGGAGGCTGAAGACGGCGAACCCATAGAGGAGGACTGGGCCTACGTTGCGCCGGGTGATTACCATATGGAAGTCGAGCTAAGAAGGGGCAAACCCGTGGTCACGCTCAACAAGAAGCCCAAGATACACGGAGTCAGACCAGCAGCGGACCCGATGATGATTACCGCGGCGGAGGTATTCGGGAGAAAAACGGTTGGGGTTGTAATGACGGGAATGGGACGCGACGGAGCCCAGGGAATAGTCGCCATCAAGAAAAAGGGAGGAATCACCATCGCACAGGACAAAGAGACCTCCATAATTTACGGAATGCCAAAGGCAGCCGCTGAAACGGGCATGGTGGACTACATAGTTCCCCTTGATAAAATCGCCGACACCATTGTGATGGCAGTGAACAGAATAAAGAGGGGTGGTGGCGGTGGAGGACCTTTCACAGTACCTTGACGAATTTCTGGCAGATGCAAGGGACAGGATAGACAGTCTCAGCAACGCCATACTCACTCTGGAGAAAATAGTGAAGGAGGGAGGTAGTGAGGAGGAAAAAAAAGCGATGATAGACCAGATTTTCCGCGATGCACACACGCTCAAAGGAACGGCCGCGACAATGGGCTTCATGAAGCTCAGTGAAGTGGCCCACAAGATGGAGAACCTTTTCGACCTCGTCAGGAGCGGTAAGATTGAGCCAACCCCAGAACTCATAGACGTTCTTCTTGAATTCCTTGACATTATAGAGGCGATGGTTGACAGTATCGAGGAAACGGGAAGCGAGGGGGATTTTGACGTTGATTCGCTATTTGAAAAGGCCCAGAAGTTCTTTGAACAGGCAGGGAACGGTGAGAGTGGGAGAGAGAAAAAAGCCGGAAAAACAGAAGAAAAGGAAGCCCCAAATGGAAGTAAAACTGAAGAAGTCATGGAACCAGAAACCCCCTCGCTAAGCAACCGCTATCTCGTGAGGGTTTACTTCCAGAAGGATGCACCTCTAAGGGGAGTGAGGGCTTTTCTCATCCTATCCGATCTTGAGGAGCTTGGAACGGTTGTCGAGACGAATCCAGAGAGAAAAATCATAGAGGACGGAAAGGCAGACGTTGACGTTCTTGAGTTTGTGGTAGAGACAGAGGAAGACCCGGAGAGGGTCAAAACAGTTGTTTCCAGGCATCCAGAAGTTGAGAAGGTCGAGGTTCAGACACTGGGCGGGAAAACCGTGGCGAGCGGAGAAGGAGGCCAAGCCGAGGGGAGAGAGAAGGGATACGAGGTCATAGTGTACCTCCAGAAGGACGCACCTCTCAAGGGTGTCCGCTCCTACCTTGTTCTCCAGGACCTCCAAAAGGTTGGAACGGTGGAGAAAACAGAGCCCAACTCTATTGACATTCAAAACGGTGAACTCCTTGACGGATACTACTTCAAGGTTACCCTGAGAACAAACCTCAGCAGAGAGGACATAGTGAAGATAGTGATGAAACACCCGGACGTTGAGAATGTTGACGTAAGGGAAGTGGGGGGGAAGGACACACAAGAAGCCCAGCCAAGGGCTGAAAAGACGGAGGAGAAAAAGGAGGAGAAAGTCGAAAAGAAGGAGAAGAAAAGCACGAAAGCCCCAATAAAGACTCCAAAGGTCAAGATTTCCAAGATAATCAAAGTTGACGTTAGTCATCTCGACAGGTTGATGAACCTGGTCGGTGAGCTGGTAATTACTAAAGGCAGGCTGGAGCAGATAGCGGAGAGACTCGGCGACAGGGAACTCCTAGAAACCCTCTCAACGCTCTCGAGACTTCTAACTGAACTCCAGGACGAGATAATGGAGATGCGCCTCACTCCAGTCGCGGAGGTCTTCAACAAGTTCCCAAGGATGGTCAGGGAACTTGCAAGGAAAATGGGCAAGGAAGTTGAGTTCATCATTGAGGGAGCGGACATAGAAGTCGACAGAACGATACTCGACAAGCTCGGCGACGTTCTGGTCCATCTCCTAAGAAACGCAATAGACCATGGAATCGAGCCACCGGAGGAGCGTGAGAAGCTCGGTAAACCGAGGGCAGGACGGCTGGAGTTAATAGCGAAGCGCGAGAGGAGCCACGTCGAAATCATAGTCAGGGACGATGGAAGGGGTATAGACCCCGAGAAGATAAAGAGAAAGGCGATAGAGAAGGGCCTTATAACCCCGGAGCAGGCATCGGAGATGAGCGACGAGGAGGCGATAAACCTCATATTCCTGCCGGGCTTCAGCACAAAGGATCAGGTCACGGACGTTTCAGGTAGAGGAGTCGGCATGGACGTTGTCAAAGAAGTCGTCAAGAGCCTCAACGGGAGCATAGCGGTTTACAGCGAGGTTGGAAAGGGAACGACCTTCGTGCTCAAGTTGCCGGTGAGCATGGCCATCATCCAAGCGCTCCTCATCAAGGTGCAGGATGAGGTATATGCAGTTCCGATAAACAACATTCTCGAGAGCATAGAGATAAAGCGCGAGAACCTCAAGAGCATCGGAGGGAAGGAAGTCATAGTTCTCCGCGGGGAGATTATACCCGTCATAATGCTCCATGAGTTGTTTGGCCTGCCGATGCCAGAGCTCGAGGAGTTCCCGGCTTTGGTCGTTGACCTCGGTGCCCAGAAGGTCGCAATAGGCGTTGATGAGCTTCTCCACAAGAAAGACATCGTCATCAAGAGCCTCGGCAAGATGCTGTCCCACATCAGTGGGTTCGCAGGGGCAACGATACTCGGAGACGGTAGCGTCGTTCTAATTATTGAGATTAACGGCCTCCTGGGGGGTGGTAGGAGTGGATTCTGAGAACTACGAGGAGTACATGAAGAACCTCGACGAGTTCGCCAAGAGCGCCCTCGTTGAGACCTTCAACATTGGCGCATCGAGGGCAGCCGACGCGCTCAGCGAGATGACCGGTTTGACCGTCAACATAACAGTTCCGGAGATTGAGATAACATCAATAAAAGCAGTTCCAGAGAAAGTTGGCGAGGACGTCAAGGTTGCCGTTTACATCCAGCTCAGCGGGGGCTTCGAGGGCCACGCGTTCTTTTTCCTCGACTTCGAGGATGCCCTCAGGATATTTGACCTCATGATGGGCCAAGAACCGGGAACAACTAGAGAGTTCGACGAGATGGTTCAGTCCGCGGTTATGGAAGCGGGCAACATACTGATTTCAGCCTTCGCCAACGCCCTGAGCGAGTTCTTAGGGGTGGGAATAAACCAGACGCCACCGGGTATAGCGATTGACTTCACGCCGGCCATACTTGACTTCGCGTTGGCGGATATAGGTCAACACTGCGACTACACCATGCTCCTCAGGACTGAGATGAAAATAGAGGGCATCGAGTTCAAAGAGCACTTCACGATTATCCCACACCCGGCCTCGATGAAGAAGATCGTTGAAACCCTCCTGGGGGGATTCGTATGAGCCACAAGAGCTGGTTTTCGGAGTGGTATCAGGACATTTTTAGGGAAGCCTCCAACATAGCCATGAGCCACGCGTTGACGGCGTTATCGAACATGATAGGCGAGATAGAGATGGAACCTCCCTCCGTCAAAGTTCTTCCCAGGGCCAAGTTTCTCCACGAGCTTGCCAGCAAGGGCATAAAGGACAGCTTCGTTGTCATGTTCGACATAACGGAGGGGCTGAGCGGTTTAACCATACTTCAGTTTCCCAAGGAGAGCGCCAGGGTCCTCGTGGCCACCCTACTGGGAATGGATCCCGGGGACGAGGGCATAGACGAGATGGGACGCTCGGCCATCATGGAGATAGGAAACATACTTATCTCGGTTTACACGGACATACTCGCAAAGCTCATTGAAGAGCCGGTTTCTCTCAGTCCTCCAAAGCCCGCGGAAAGTCTCTACGATGTCGAAAAAGAACTGTCGAGGCCCGACTTGAGGGATGTCACGGAGGTCATAATGTTCAAGACCCGCTTTTACCAGAGGGATACCGGAATAGAGAGCCTGTTCTACCTAGTGCCGACCAAAGACGCCTTCGACAAGCTCGTCGGCAGGCTTGAAGCCCAGGTAAAGGATGTTGAACCAGAGATACCTGTGGAAGGAGCTTCCGAAATGGATGAGGGGGTGAAAGAGAGCAAAGAAGATGAGAGAAATGAAAACACCCGGGATAATCTCTCCAAAGAAAAACCCACGCTCAACGAGCAAACTGAGGGTTGAGCCTTGCCGGTTGAGATAAAGGTCGGTATCGGCGACTACGCAGTCGGAAAGAGGGAGGGGATAATCAGCACCTATGGATTAGGTAGCTGTGTTGGGATAACCCTTTACGACAGGCTAACCAAGGTCGGCGGTCTGCTCCACGCGCTTTTGCCAGAGGCGAGCTACTACGGCAACAAGGGAAACCCGGCGAAGTACGTCGATACCGGCCTACAGTTGCTCATCAGGGATATCCAAAAACTCGGTGGAAATCCAAGAAGGGCCGAGGCCAAGCTCTTTGGCGGAGCCCACATGTTCACGAACGTTACCAGTGAGAAGCTGATGATAGGAAAAAGGAACGTTGAAGTAGCAAAGAGGGAGCTGAAAAAGCTCGGAATAAGGCTTGTGGCAGAAGATACAGGTGGAAAAGGTGGAAGGACAATTTACCTGGACCTTTCAACGGGTAAAGTCCGGATGAGAAAGGTATCAAATGGGAAGGTTGTGGAAAAGGTCTATTGAATCAGAACCCTCACGGGGGTGGTTCCATGAACTTCAAGACAAAGATGGTTGGTATCGTCCTCGTGTCCCTGTTTGTTGTGGCAGTGATAGCCAGCGCTATGATGCTTTACACAGGTAGCAATACCAGCAATATTATACAGGAAAAGCTCGCACCGGAGATAGACCAGCAGGCAAGGGATATGACCCTTGCCACAGCGAAGGCTCTGGCGAACCAGTTCAGTGGGTTTTTCAAGGAAGTCCAGGCCCTCGGAACCGCAACATCGGAGCTGGTGGTGCTTTCTCTCAACGACCTCGCCTCAGAGGGCGTTGATTTCGGAAGTCCCGGTTACGCGGAGAAGCTCAGGCCCCTGCTACTCGAGCACTTCGCAACGATAGCCAAGGCAGAACCTCTCTTAAGCAGTGTCTACTTCGGTGACGTCAACGGCAACATGTACATCTACCCAAAACAGGACCTTCCACCGGGCTACGACCCAAGGAAGAGACCCTGGTACCAAGCGGCGCTGGAGAAAAACGGTCCGGTCTGGAGCCAGCCCTACAAAGATGCATCGAGCGGAAAATGGGTGATAACCTTCGCGGTTCCGGTGCACTATAACGGAAAGCTCGTGGGCGTTGTCGGTTTGGACGTTTACATCGACACATTGTCTAAGGAGATTAAAAGCGTGAGAATCGGGAAAACCGGCTACGCCTACGTGGTAAACCAGAAGGGCCTCGTCATAATGCATCCTGATCCAAACATTGAGATGAAGCTTAACGTCTTCAACCTGTCAACCCTAAAACCGGTGGCAGACATAATTAAGAGTAACGTAAAAGAGGCAACCACCATATACACCTTCAGGGGAGTTAGGGCCGTTGCAGCAGGAGTGAAAATACCTGAGACTGGGTGGTACGTTTTCGCGAAAGTTCCAGTTAACGAGGTCAGCGCTGGAATAATCAAAGCAGTTAATGACACGAGAGAAGCCACGAAGAAATCAACGATTTATTTGACGGTGGTAATCCTCGCTTTGGCTGCAGTACTTGGGGCAGTCTCGTACAAGCTTGTGTCAAGCTCTCTAAAGCCCCTTGAGGGACTCAGCGAGGTTGCCCGTGCCTTGGCTGAGGGTCGGTTGAGTGAGGTAAACAGAAAGCTCAAGCAAATTAGATATCTTGAGGACGACGAGATTGGGGCTCTCATTAAAGCCTTCGAGGCAGTGGGCAAAGACCTCGTTGGAACCCTGACGGTCATTGGCCAGAAACTGGAAAGGCTGGCCGAAGGTGATCTGAGCAACGGTCTAAGTGCAGAGGCCAAGGGCGAACTCAGAGAAATCCTCGAAGACCTGAGGAACACCACCAGAAAGCTCAAGGAGTTGATAGGCCAGATAGTTCAGGTTACCGACACCCTTGAAGAACGGGCGAACGTTCTTGCAAAGATTGCAAGTGACGTCACCGAGGCAATCAATCAGGTTAACGAGGCCGTTCAGCAGGTGAGTATTGAGGCGCAGAGGCAGCAGGAGAACATAAACGAAATCACTGAAGGAATGCGTTTCGTTGCTGAAACCAGTGCAGAAAGCGTTAGAGCCATGGAGGAATTCGAAGGGGCAGTCAGTGAGGTTGTCAACATTGCCGATGAGGGAAGGCAGAAGGGCGAGGTTTCGGCCAGGCAGATTGAGAGCATTCAGGAGATGATGAGCGACATTGAGGAGGCCGTCAGGAAGATTGCAGAGATGAGCAGGAGTATTGAGGAGATTACTGACGTTATTACGAACATCGCCGAGCAGACTAATCTTCTTGCCTTAAACGCGGCCATTGAAGCTGCTCGTGCTGGAGAAGCCGGCAGGGGTTTTGCTGTGGTTGCCCAGGAGATTCGGAAGCTTGCCGAGGAGTCGAAGCAGGCGGCTGATAACATTAAGAACATCATAGACCAGATTACGGCGGAGATTAAAGACGCCGCCGAGAGGACGGAGAGGGGCGTTAGTGTTGTCAGTGAGAGTGCCGAAACCCTTAGGGAGACCGTGACTTATTTGACCAACATTGCCGACCTGTTGCAGGATGCCAGTGGTAGAATGGGTGAGGTGAAGGAGCAGATTATTCGCACCCAGGAGGAGGTTGATAAGGCGTTAAGAGCCTTGGAGAACCTTGCTGCCAGTGCTGAGGAGACTACTGCCAGTGCTGAGGAGGTTAGTTCCGCCGTTGAGGAGCAGACCGCTGCCGCTGAGGAACTCGAGAGGGCGGCAAACGACTTGAAGGACATCGTCCAGCAACTCAGAAACATTATCAGCAGGTTTAAGCTATAATCTTTCTTTTTCCTTAACTTCAAGGGGGTGAGAGCGTGGACTGGGTGATGATTGGGATCATCGCGGTCGTGGTGTTGCTCGGCATGGTGATTACAGCGTACCTCATAACTAATACAATAAGCAACCAGATGGGAGAGATATACGCGGCGCTCCTTGAGAGGGAACTGAAGAACGAAAGCCCCTCTTCAAAAAGAGAGGAGCCTAAAGTCTCAACAGGGGTGGAAAAGAAGCAAATGAGTGTTTCCGGGGTAAACGAGGACGAGCTAATAAAGAAGCTCCGGCAGGTGATAGATGAGAAGGTTCAGCGCGTCCTCGACGAAGCTAAACACAGGAAGGAAAGACTTCTAATGCTCCTCGACGTCGCGAGGGGTTACACCCTCGGCTATATAAGCGAGGATGAATACAACGCCTTTCTCATGAAGGTTCTTGCCGAGCTCGACGAGTTCAAGAAGCTCTGGCTTGCACGTTTCCCCAGCCAAAAAGACAAGGAGAAGCTCAACCAATTAATATCGTACGTCGCAAGAACCAAGCTACCCATTACCGTCAAGAGCAAGGACGGCAAGAACGCCATCAAGCTTCCTCCCGAGGAAGCGCTTATAAGGATTACAAGCAGTATCAACAGCGCCGTGAGCATACTCGACGAAATGATATCCTCGCGCGGTGGAAATCCTGCCGTTACTCCCCTCGAGACAAAACTCTCCCAGGAATGTGAAAAACTCCGCGCAAAGGTTGAAAAACTCGAAAGACAGCTGGAGGAGTGCCAGACCCTCACCTGAGGGCGGAAGGGATGACCCATGGCGGTAACGGAAGCGAGGATCAAGGTAGCCATAATCTCATCCTGGAAGGGCTCTGGAAGGGTGAACTGGCGCGATGCCGTTGGTGTTATTCAACACGACAGGCTTATTCTAAAGTATCTTCGTATGGGCGAAGTCGTAGGCGAGGACAACTTCCCATTCTCGACGCTGAGCGATCTGGCCGTCAACGTTCCCGACAACTACAAGCTCAACCCAGAAAAGGAGCACTTCGGACTGAAGTTCTACGTTCCCGGGAGGGGAGAACTTACGCTCATCTTAACAATAGGGGACAATCTGTTGATATACGATGAGAAGAAGTTCAGGGAGTTTGCCCACACGATTTTTGAAACCCTGATAAACGGAAAGGCCGTCAGAATACAGCTCGCGAGGATTAAGGGCGGAGCGATAAACATGGAGTCCAAATGGCAGGACGGCTCCCTCAGGATAGTATCGGTTAAGTCCGCGAAGAAGGGTACAACTGAGAGAAATATTGTAGTTCTCGACCAGGAGATGAGGCCGATTCCAATATTTTCAGACGTCGAGGACATGGACGTTGAGGAAGTGGATATGGACGGAAAAAAGGTTCGGGCGTGGAAGGTAAAACACTTCTACGTAAACGAGACCGTAACGTCATACCTTTACATTCCCGAGAAGAAGACTAGGCTCTTCATACTGCGCTACCTTCTCAAGTACATACCCGGTTACTTCGAGTTCATCATGAAGGTATCAAAGGAATTCCCAACGCTCCAGGCAGAGTTCAAGGAGGTGATGGAAAAGGAACTTAAAGAACTTGAAAGTCTCGACGAGACGGAAAAGCAGATTCTCATGGCGCTGTACTCGGGTCTTAACCCCCTTGAAATACACCAGTTCCTTGGACTAAGTGAGAGAGAAATCGAAGAAATCTACGACAGGATGATAGACAAGGGGCTCCTCAAGATAGTTATGATAAGGAAGGTCGTTGATCTCACAAGGGAGGGAAGAAAGATAGTGAACAAGCTGATAGAGTACGGCCTCGTTTCTATGTGAACCTTCTTAGCAACAGCAGTGCAACGGCCAAGAGGACAACCAGTCCCGGCCCGCATATCGAGCCCTTCTTGCTTCCCTTCATGGCATCAACGTTGATTACGTAAAAGGTAGAACTCGCGGTTCCTATCACAGCTTCGTTGCCTTTGACCCCTATGCTCCTCACGTAGCCGGTGTTTGGAAGAACTCCAAGGGTTTTTCCGTTCTCCGGGTCGATAACGTAGAGGTTTCCGACGCTATAAACATAGGCGGTTCCGTTCTCGGTCTTGCTCTGGAACCTGCCGGTGCCCGCAAGGAGAACGCCATCCGTGTAGGCGAGCGTCTTTACGCGGTATGGAAACTCTCTCTTCCAGAGGGTCTTCCCCGAGGGCAACTCGACGGCAACGAGCGTCCCGTTTTTGCCATCGTATCCCCCTATGTACACGGTGTTGTTAATCACGGCTATATCCTCGACATAAAAGAGGCTCTCGTTGAGGAGCACCTTTCCACTCGGCGAAACCATGTAAAGGCGACCCATTGAGTTATTCCAGCCGGTTCCAAGAACGGCGTTGACGTTCCATGTTTCAAGGTCCCTGACC
>Ga0256833_1000638_pt1 | contig 26968 bp, 23 predicted proteins | sample 356284metaG_FD_190535 | JGI IMG/M metagenome (GOLD analysis project Ga0256833, IMG submission 190535) | Hydrothermal vent microbial communities from Mid Atlantic Ridge, Atlantic Ocean - 356-284 | ecosystem: Environmental > Aquatic > Marine > Hydrothermal vents | place: Atlantic Ocean: Mid... | reverse complement strand
TTTCTCTAAAAGAATACTTTTCTGTTTATTGGATAAAAGTTTATCCCATGTTATGGGCTACTTCCTCCGAAGCATTGGGAACCCCCCTTAATCTGCATATGGTAAAAAAATTCTGCCCTTCAATTCCTAATGAAGTACGCCAATTTGTGGTAGGTACTGGTTCATTTCTGAATATCAACGGTACTATCATTAACGTATTTCTAATGACAGGCCTTGTAGCTTCCATACTAAATATAGATATCTCTCTACTACAATTATTTTTGAGTATACCTATTGTGTTTTTAATTGGTTATGGTGTACCTGGCATACCAGGTGAACTCATACTTTTTGGTGGGCCGATGGCTCTTTCGATGGGTGTCACCCCTGAATTAATGCCCATTTTTTTGGGTTTATTTATTGGTCTTCAAATTGGATTGCCTGATTCGTTTCGTACAGCAGCCAATTCTACTGATGAGTGCTTATGCGCCATCATTCTTAATAAGAAATACTAAAGAGGATAAGTGTCATGATTCAATTAGGTGGAATGATACTCGTTATGGTAGGTGCTGCGGCTACTCCCTATGTAAAAAAGGCACTGATTAAAGTTCAGTCTAGAGAAAGAAAGAATAAGACCAAGGCGATAATCAATGCTTCCAATAACGAGCTTATAGAAGCGGAATCACACTCTGAAATAGCCATTTCAGCAGAGGAAGAAAGGCATAAGCTACGCTTTATTTTAACCACTGGAACTATGGGACTTGCCGTTATGGCTCAAACTAGTTTCATTTGGCTGACCCCTATAAGCTACCTGCTGATAGGCTACTTTTCAGCCAATATTTTTAAAGAAGCTGCAACAGCCTTATTTAAAGAAAAAAAGATTAAGGTTGATATTCTAGATACTGGAGTCATCCTACTAACCTTAATGTTCGGGCAAATTGGTGCTGCAGCCTTTATGGTCTGGATTCTTGATCTAGCCGATATGTTATTACAAAAAACCACTAAAAAATCACAAAAATACCTAAGTGACATTTTTGGCGAACAACCCCGTTTTGCTTGGTTATTAGTTGATGGTTCAGAAGTTCAAACCGAAGTAAAAGACTTGAAAAAAGGCGATATTATAGTGGTCGGTACTGGTGAATCAATTCCTGTTGATGGCGTTATTATCGACGGTGGAGCGATGATAGATCAACAAAGCCTTACGGGGGAATCAACTCCAGCAGACAAACAGGAAGATGAACATGTTTTTGCTTCAACTGTTATTGTGGCGGGAAAAATTAATGTTAAAGTAGAAGAAACGGGTAAAAACACACTAGCATCACAGGTTATTTCAATTATTAATGAAGCTTCTGGCTATGATGTGAAACTACAGTCAGTTGGTGAAAAGATGGCTGATAAAATGGTTTTACCTACGATGGGCTTAGGAGCCATGGGCTATGCCACCGCTGGTCCTGGTGCATTATTAGCAATTATGAATGCTGATTTTGGTACGGGAATACGAGTAGCAGCACCTATTGCATTATTGGCATCATTAGGTAATGCTGCGAAAAATGGTATATTGATTAAACACAGTGAAGTCATTGAAAAACTTAAAGATATTGATGTTGTATTATTTGACAAGACAGGCACATTAACCAAAGATATTCCAACTGTTTCAAGAATTATCACTGCCAATAAAAGCCATCATAGCGAAGACAAAATCCTATTTTACACCGCTACTGCTGAACAAAAGTTCTCACATCCTATTGCTGCAGCAATTTTACAAAAAGCGCAGGATCAGAATATAGAATTAGCTCACTATGATGAGTCTGAATATGATGTGGGTTTGGGCATTAACGTTAAAATTGAAGGTAAACAAATAAAAGTAGGTAGCAGGCGTTATATGGAACGTGAAGGTATTACAATTCCTCCAGCCATCCAAAAAGCACTAAAAGAAACAAACGAACTTGGACAATCTGCTATTTTGACCGCTATTAATGATAAAGTAGCAGGTATGATTGAACTACAATCAACGATAAGAGATGAAGCTGCTGATGTCATTGCAGATTTGCGAGAACATGGCATTAAAGAAATCGTATTAATCTCTGGTGACCATGAAGCACCCACCAAAAAACTATCAAATGAACTCAATATTGATCGGTATTTTGCGGGTGTACTTCCTAATGAAAAAGCGGACTATGTAAAATTACTTCAAGATGAAGGTAAAAAAGTCATGATGGTTGGAGATGGTATTAATGATTCTGCTGCTCTTTCTCATGCCGATATTGGCGTTTCCTTAAAAGGTGCGTCAACCATTGCCGTAGATGTTGCTGATGTAATCTTTATGGATGGCAGCCTTACCAAATTCCACTATCTATTCGAAGTTGCTGATAACCTACAAAAAAATGTAAAAAGAAGTTTTCTTATGATTGCAATACCTAATACTGTCTGTATTGTGGGTGCATTTATGGGTATTTTTGGATTAAAAGCCTCTCTTGTACTTAATAATGGCTTTAACCTAATAGCAGCAGCAAATGGTATGCTACCTTACACCGAAACCAGTGCGAAAAACGCTGAAAACAAGATAGAGGCAATAGAGCCAAAAGAAGTCAGTGATGATGAAAAAACAAAAAAGGAAGAGAATAAAGACGAGCTTCTGCAAAAAGTAAAAATGAAACAGACCTTCTCTAGGAGGCTGTCCGAGAACTAAGAATTGACTGCAAATCCCACAAACATCATAATCTGAGCTTATCAAATTCGTTAAATAGAACAACTATTCGCCTCTTTTGATAAGCCCACCTTATAATATTTCTGGCATTTTCGTTTCAATCCGAGTTCTCGGACAGCCTCCTAGCCTGTTAGACAATCAGGATCAAAAGCATACTCATCATTAAGCCAGTCGACAATTTCCTTAGCATATGGATTTTTAAAGTGATTATACGCTTGAATAAGATGATTGCGTTTTTTACGATTCATTTTATCCAGCCCATGTATCTGAAAGTTATCAATATCACTCTCTATTTGACGTGCTAAGCCCTCCTCCCTTTGTTCATTACACACTAATTGTTGCAAAGCCTCATGAAGTATTGCGTCAGGATTATAATCCTGACCTTGTGAATAACTGCGTGGGAGTGAGTATAAAGGAATACGAGAAAGCCAAGGCTGATTCATAGGGTTCACGGCATGACCTGAAGTTAATTTTTCAAGTGTATAGGGTCGATCCTCAAAAGCTTTAAGAAACAAGAACCGAGAAATATCGGCACCATCATTAACGGGGTAATTATCCCAAAGAAAGGGCTTCCTTCCCAATAACTGAATAACCTCTTCCATATGAGCTTGAGGATATTCCTGTGAACAAATTTCAGGCCCCGTCCAAAAAATATCAACCTCTGAGGGGAGACCATTACCTAAATCTTGAAAATAATTTTCAGGCATTGCTCCAAATACTTTTTCTAGCTTAGGAGCAAAGGAATAATAAGTGGGACACATAATAACTTTGTTGGCAGTGGTTTGTGAGAGCACATCTAAAGTTATTTGGATTTGAGTTTTTGCCAAATCAGGTTGATCTCCTCGCATATCATCAAATAACAAACAGAGAATATTAATACCTAACTGATTCAAGCGTTTTACTTTATCTTGCAGGCTTTGTTTGGCATCAGCATTATAGTTTTTATAAATCTCAAAGGGGCTTAGTCCCAAGCCGAAGTCCAACCCTAGACTTTGATAATGCATCACTAAATGTTGGAGTTGATCCGTTGTTTCAGCAGGCCAATCTTGTTGCCAATTTCGACGTAAAAAAGAATCAGCCTTTGGTGCATAAATATAAAACTGATAACCGTTATCCTTTAAGAAGTGAGCATAGTCAAATCGTTCTGCAAATGACCAAGTGCGTCCAAAAAAACCTTCAATAACACCTAAGTAAGGAGTTGTTTTATTCATGATTAAATCCGTTTCCAACAGCTTAGCTCTGCAAGGGTGTGTTGAAATTTACGTTTTGTTTCACGAATAACAAAAGGCACATCAATGGGTTCATTGACCATCACAAAATCTGCCTTCAATACATTCTTTATACCATCTAAAACACTAATTTCTTGACCATCTTCTAAATATCCACCTAGCCAATTCTCACGTGGGGTATATTCGGTTAATAAAGTGTAAGGAGAACTCATAACTAAATAACCGCCTTTGGTTAAATAGTGATGTACTGAGCTTAAAAACTGCGTAGGATCTTGGAGGCGATCAAGCAGGTTGCCTGCAAAAATTAAATCATAGCCTGAATGTTGATCACCTAAATTACAGGCATCCTCTTGAGAAAATAATACCTTTTCTTTTACTTGATCTAATTTAAGCTTTGATAAATCAGCCTTGCAAGGAATAAGCAATTCTCCTTCTACAATCATGCTGTAATTCAGCTCCCCTTTTTCTTTTAGCTGATTAGCGCATTCAATAAAACGCGCAGATAAATCTACACCGATGACTTCATCAAACTCATGTGCTAGTTCAAAGCTCGTCCGCCCAACGGCACAACCTAAGTCCAATGCCTTTCCTTTTTTGTGATTATCAACTAATTGAAGGCAAAGTTGGGCACATTTTGCAGGATAATTTTCCACATTATAATAAGTTTCTCCATAATGAAATTCCATATATTGTGATACAAGCTCATCTGTTTCATAAGGGTTCATAAAGGCGTGATTCCTGTATTAGATCATTTGGTATGATGGGTTTCTATTATTTAGGAAAATTATTTAGGAAAATCCTTTAAACAACATCGCCCTGATGGATTCCTTGTATCACAGGAACATTCATTTACTTTTGTTTTTTGTATGACAAACTCTTTTATATTTGCATCTGATTGAGCATCCCTCAAAGTCACACCATAGCAATAACACAATAGGCTATCAGGTTTCATTTCTTTGATACCCACAGCTGTCCGTAACTCTGGTTTTTTTATCACGCTACCATCTTCGGCAAAATAAACCACATCACACTCAGGATCATCACAAAAATAATAGCCTTGCTCAAGAGCTTGCCAGTTCCAAGCTTGCTTTAGATGATGACTCATGGTTTTAGGTTCAACAGGTGAATATGCCTTGCCATTAACAGGACAGGTAAGCTTCCTCGGGATAGGGTTAACTCCAGTATTCGTTTGTTCACAAGCTTGTTTGCTACAACAAGACATATATCCTCCTAAAATAATATTCAAATAAATTTAGCCGAGACTGAGTATATCTATTCTTTTATGATCAAGTCATACCTCAATTATTTTGCGACTTTCAATATCACAGCGCTTATGGCTAGGCGATATTAGATCCCAAATTGCGACGACAACCATTAATATAAGCCCAGCGAATAAGGTTAACTTAAACCAAGGGTATTTAAACCAAGGATAAAGACTGAGTAGCACCAAGGTCGGTCCAGCCATTCCCAAAAGACTGCGATGCCACTGACGATGACTCAACCACCCCAATGCACTAGCCAAGAGTGCAACCCAAGCAAAAAGTGGTATCCATGTTGACATAAAGATATCTTCCCACTGTGTTAGAAAGCCCAAACCAATTGCAGCCCCAAGACTGGCTAAGGCAGGAAAACAAACAGCGCACCCCATTGCAGCGATTACACCACCAAAAGCACCTGACTTTTCACCAATGCGAGTAAAAATAGTGAGAATCTTATTACCAATACGTTTTATCTGAATAATTATCTTATTTCCAAACGTTTTACCTGTCAAAACCACCAGAGTTAAACCTGTTGCAGCGCGTGTAATGATCGCAGAATGCTTTGCAACACCCTTGTCTTCCCTTTTATCTGAATCTATAGAATTTACAATTGCCTTTGAAATCTGCTTGCGACGAAATCGCTCTTGTGCAAATCCTAGTACCCCACCACCCGCGACAGCCAATGGCATAATAATCAAGAAAGGAATCATAAATAACCTCTAAAACTAAGTGATAAAAATAGTAGTTTTAGGATGTAGCAAGGAACGGATGCAATAAGCCTCCCGTTATTACTACATCCCTTATGAAAAGCCGATTAAGTCGATTAGAAATTAGCAAGCTAAAAATAATTGGACTTGATTAGGGTTTCCTTATATAGCACAGGTACGAAATCCAACAAAGACATCAGTACGTTCAGGAAGATAAGCTTGGCGATAACTACCCCGTATTAAAATAGATGAGGTAGCACATGATCCACCCTTAGTCGTTTTGTGATAACCAAATTGTAAAGTAGACATAAAGACATACATATCAACGGCAAAACCATCATAAGGAAGATACTGACTGGATGTCCATTCCCACACTGTTCCCAACATCTGCCGACATCCAAAAATACTATCACCTTCAGGATATGCAGTAACAGGTACATGTGCAAGATGAATGCCATCCATATCCACCTTTTGAGCATCCATCGTATTACCCCACGGATATTTTCGTAGCTGTTTATTTTGATTCCCTAATGCAGCTGCTTCCCACTCATACTCTGTGGGTAAACGTCTACCAGCCCAATTACAGTAAGCCTCTACTTCAAAAAAGGAAACATGAGTGACAGGATAATCAGAGACTAACGGTTTCCATTCATCAAAATAGCGTTCTAGCCATTCTCCTTCTTCTTGCTTCCAATAAATAGGGTGTTTTGGTAGTTTTAAATTCTCTTCAGGAGGAATACCATAATCATGCTTTGTTTTAAGCCATTTTTTCCCACCCCAACTCCAATATTTTGGATTTTCATAGCCACCATCCTCGACAAAATTGAGAAATTCTTGGTTAGAAACAAGTGTTTTTGAAATTTTAAAGCTATCCAATTCAATAGTAAAACCAGGTTTTTCATTATCAAAGGCAAAATCATCACTGGCGAATTTATCAGAGCTGGCTGGCATTCCAATCCAATAAAACCCTGCTGGAATTTCAGCATCACCCAATGCAGTATTATTGCCCCTAATAGTATCAAGAGGTATCTTATGACTATCTGCTTGAGAAAATATCATTTTCTTATAAGCCATGGTCTGTCTAGCCCAAATCAAGGACTCAATATGCATATTCTGATGAAAAATAGCATATTTATATAAATATAAATCATCCTGAGTCAGTTCATTGGCTTCAATACGAGACAAAATTCTCTTATGAATCTCACTAACATAATGAAGTGTTTTTTCTTTTGGCGGGATCATTTTGGGCTTCCATCGGTCTTTATGATCAATATTAAAAGAATCCCATATATCATCCATTAAAGGGTTAAATGATTCTTCTTTATCTAATGCTTTAAGAATAAAAACTTCAAAGAAAAAAGCCGCATGACCTATTTCCCATAGTGGAGGATTTACACCTTGATGATAAGAGATCGCTAAGTCATCATCACTAAGAGTATTAATCAAGCCAGTAATTTTTTGATGTGTACTTTCTAGAGCTTTGATCAAACTCTTTTTATTATTCATGAAAACTCCTTTTTTGGGTTCTATTATTAACAGTAGTCTAATGATAGCTATAGAAGAAGAGGATTACCTAAAGCCACAAAAAGCCTTATTTTTTGTGAGCACCTCTACACAGCCCACTTTTCCGAATAACTAGAAGATTAGAGTATACACTCAACAACGCCATAAAATCTGATTAAAGAGTCTATTACCCATCCCCCCCTGTTTTTGCATTTTTTGAGGGTTACCACTAACATACACAGAAATTTACTTAGTTCCTCTAAGCTGGAAGTTATGGTATTGCGGAATATAGGCATAAAAACTAAACTCTAGGAGGCTGTCTGAGAACTCGGATTGAAGCGAAAATGCTAGAAATATTATAAGGTGAACTTATCAAGAGAGGCGAATAGTCACTCTATTTAACGAATTTGATAAGCTCAGATTATGATATTTATGGGATTTGCAGTCAATTCTTAGTTCTCAGACAGCCTCCTAGCATATTAACCTCTAAACTAAAGCCTATTTCCCCTCAGTTTTTAATAGTTTTGCATAATCACTTAGATTGCATCTGCTATTACAAATACAAATAAGAATAGGCTCACATATATTTATTTTCAACTAATATAAAGCAATACATTCGTTAATTAGTATATATGAATCACACAAAAAATTCCTTTCTTTATAGTGATTAAGGAAACACTGATCAAGTTCAATTATTTTTAGCTTGCTAAAACTGCCGATATTTTCCATAAAGATCGACGCAATAGAATGATTATTACGTCTTATACGTCTCACTTCATGAAAAATAGCGTCAGATTTTTCTGCGCTAAATTCTAATTAGAATCTTATTAAAACTCAGATAATAGAGAATTTATTTCATCTATTGTTCGTAATTTGATTTACATCAGACCAGTTAGTCAGCACTTAATATATATTCCACTTACTGTATATATTATTAAAAGTAGGGAATAAAATGTCTAACCAATCTCAATCCGCTTTTGCAAAACTTGCAGCTGACACAAAAAGAGCTTGTGCAACTTCAGCTGATGTAGTGAAAGCTGCAAACCCTACTGCTTCAAAAGGCATTGCCTACCATGCCAAAGCTACCGTTCTCGTGCATTCTTTTTATCTTACCGCCGCTAGTGGGTTTATTGTGGGCGTTGCTGCTTGTTATTTTGCGAACAAATACTGGCTCAATAAAAATGACAGTGTTGAACGAGTTACATCAGATTAGGACATATGTTTTCGGTTTCATTAAACCTAAAATAGTTAAGAGAACAAACTAGAAGTCTGTCTGAGAACTCGGATTGAAACGAAAATGCCAGAAATATTATAAGGTGAGTTTATCAAAAGAGGCGAATAGTTGTTCTATTTAACGAATTTGATAAGCTCAGATTGTGATGTTTATGGGATTTGCAGTCAATTCTTAGTTCTCAGACAGCCTCCTAGTATTCCATCAGTTTATACTAATGGTTTCAGAGCAACTTGTAGATACCCATCCCCCCCTTTTTTTGCATTTTTTATAGCACAGAAGAATCGTAGAGAGCCACAGAGTTTCTAATCATTTCCAAGCTTGAGAGAGGTTGCTTGGCTAAGAAGGCATCGGCTTAACGATGCTGGATAAAATACTTTTGTAAACAAGAAATCAATTGCTTTAAAACCTCTGCAACTCTCTGAACCGATCAAACTAAACTTGTTGGAGTACTAAAGCTTCCATAGACTCTGAAATTAATGCACTTCCATCATGTTGAATCTTAGCGAGTGATAAAAAAGCATTCCGAATCTGATTCTGTTGTTGTGTATTTAAAATAGTTAAATCATTGCAAAGACAGAAAGACATTAAGAGAAGTGTATCAAGTGATGTGTTCTTCATAATTGACACATCAAAGTTAGTATCAATTCTATGCGATGTATAATTAATGTTCTCTGACAGAAGCAACTCTTTAACATGGTCGGTAGAATGAAATTTTTGATTGGGTAGAATATCCAAAAAAGCATCTTTTAATTCAGATATACTTCCGTTTTTTTGTTGAACAATTAGTAGTTTTCCATCAGCTTTTAGATGTCGAAGTGCAGTTTTTATTATTGGTAGAACATCATCAAAAGAATGTAAAAAATGAACCATCGTGATAAGGTCATAAGAATCATTCAAATCAGTTAATGGTTCAAATTTTTGATACTTCAAGGTAACACTGGACTGGGTTAGATGACTTTGATTTGAAAGTCTTTCACGAAAATATTCAAGGTCTGTCATATTAAAATCCAAACCCGTAAAATCTAGCTTAGCACTGTCATTGATTATTTGCTGCTGAATAATCTTTATAAATTCTAAATCAAAAATGCCACTTCCACAGCCTAAACTAAGGACTTTAGGTGCAACTACTGGGAGCAAACCAGAACAATTGCTTGAAAACCAATCTATCGTATCTTGCAAAAAAGAGGAATATTTAAGCCTTAATGAATAACCGCAAGAATATGCATTCTCGGACAAGCCATAGTCTTGAGTTTTGTTAAAAAGGCTACTTTCATTTTTAAATGTAGTTGACTTATTACGCTCTAATACCTGTCCCATCTATTATCCATTGCGGTTTTATTAATATATATATGTTCTATCGAATATAATAGCAAATCCACGCAACAATTTCACGATTTTAAGAGATAATATTAGATTAAATCAATGATAATCTTAACGGCAAATAACAAAGACATGATTCCAATGATGTACTTAATCACTTTATCAGGAAGCAAGGAGTGTGCAGTTTTATTTCCTGCATAACCACCTAATAAAGCAGCTCCAGCAACCGTAGCAATCAATGGCCAAGATATATGACCAGCAACAGCGTAAGTGAGAAAACCTGAAAAAGAAGAGAATGGTACTGCCAACGCCGTAATCATGGTGATTTTCTTTGCTTTGCATCCCAGCCATAGCATCAATGCAGCTATTACGCCTCCTCCTCCAACCGCTAGAAGCCCTGAAAACAACCCAGCAATTGCACCAATAATAGAAAGGTATACAACTTTTGGCTGTCGATCATGGCAGGTTTTACTATTTTTCCTTTTAGGCATTAGTGCCGTTGTGCCTGCATAGAGTAGAAAAACTGCAAACATCCACATGAGTATATTTCTTTCAATATAAGTCGATATATAAGCACCAATAGGCGCAAATATAAATGAGAAAATTATAATAGGCATACCCAGCTTTAAATCAAGTCGATTAGCTCTAAAGTTATCAAAGGTCGCCGTGCTCAAGCTTATTGTATTAGCAAATAAGGCTATAGATTTAGCCGTATTAATGGGAAAGCCTAACCAGACAAAAATAGGCATCTGAAAAGCTGCCGCACCTTTGCCAGATAAAGCAAAAAAGTAATTAAGACCGAGTGTGACAAAAAATACGGCATAGAGTGAAGTATTATCCATGCAGGAATGTTATAGCTTTAGTAAAACAAGTGAGGAGATTTAAAATAAGACTTATCATATAGAGGTTTCTAGTTGAGTGAATTATTACCTAAATTAGGTATAGCGTTAATGGCTTTCTCAAGTTTCAGTAACCCTTCTGCTAACATTGATTGCGGGCAGGCAATTGTCATTCGCGCATAACCAGCTCCCTGCCTACCAAACCAGTACCCTGAATTTAAGGCTATTCCTGCTTTTTGTGCTAAAAAGTGCTCAAGCTCCTTGGCATCCATATTTAGCCCACTAAAATCAAGCCAGACCAGAAAAGTTCCTTCTGGTTCGATTAAACGTACTTTGCTGATTTTTTTCTCCAGATAGTTTCTTAAAAAATCTAGGTTAGCCTGTAGATATTTCAATAAGTCATCTAGCCACTGTTCTCCTGAATCATACGCAGTTTGCATAGCAACTGCTGTAAAAGCATTAACTTTTTGTAGAAAAAACTTTTCAGAAAACCCTACAAATTGCTTACGAAATTCTTGATTAGGAATAACTACAGCTGCTTCAGTTACCGAAGCTATATTGAATGTTTTAGCGGGTGATAGGCAAGAAAAAGATTGTTGAGCAATATTATCTGATACAGCAGTTACATAAGGAGTATACGAATAACCTTTATAAGTAATATCCGCATGAATTTCATCTGAAATAACTAATACATCGTGTTTTGAACAAATTTCACCAACACGTTGTAATTCTTGTTTGCTCCAAACTCGACCAACTGGATTATGTGGATTACACAGAATCATCAGTTTCGTTCGTGACTTAGCGGCTTTTTCCTCAAGGTCAGCAAAATCCATTTCATAGCGCCCTTCCTCTATCTTTAATGGATTTCGAATCATCTTTCTTTTATTTTCTAAAATAGCAAGCCGAAATTCAAAAAACACAGGAGGCTGGACAATAATTCCATCACCTTTTTCTGTATGCTGATTGATAAGAATACAAATGGCACTCATAACGCTGTGACTAAAACACAAATCAGAGGTATTAATTTTCCATTGATAACGCTTGATAAACCATTGAGTAATGGCTTTATTTAAACTATCGTGCCTGTATTCATAACCATAAACCCCGTTTTGGGATCGTTCTACTAGAGCATTTTGAACAGCTTGTGGTGCTTTGAATTCCATATCAGCCACCCAGAATGGCAACAGATCATCTCGACCAAAATGCTTCAACATGGCTGCTTTATCCCATTTTTCAGACGCTGACTGACTTCTATCCTGTACTTTATCAAAGTCGGTCATGCTAATATCTCCTATCTATATTAATCAAATAATCAAAGCAATCAATATATACGACTATGAAGATATAATCTATATCAAAACATTATCCTGCCGCACAATAATCATTGCAGGCACGACAATCCACCGATGTTTTAAGCCTTAGTTTTGCCCTGAGATAACGCGATAAAGTATCTACCACTACATTTAATAAAGCTGTAATAACAATTAAAATCATTGCTTTATCAAAGTGTAGTTCCTGTATTGAACTATCAATATAAAAACCTAATGTAGCAATACCTAAAATCCCCAGTATTGCTGATTCACGTAAAATAATTTCCCAACGATAGAATAAAAATGCTAAGAACTGACCATACAAGCGCGGTAGTAATTCATATAAGTAACGGTTCAAACCTTTAGAGGCATCAACTCTTAATTTAACCTCAGAACTATAACGACCAGTTAAGTGCCCAATGATGGCCCCATTATGCAAGGCTAATGCAACAATAGCGGGAAACATTGATGGTCCCCATAGCTGTAGCAATATATAGGCAAGTATATATTCAGGTGTTGAACGCATGACAACTAACAAGATATGACCCGCACCACGACCGATAGGGTTGAAAAAATGTTTTGATATTAAAGGATAAAGTAACAACGAAAGAACACCAGTTGCAACTAATGCAATTTGTGTCAACACCAGTGTATTAGTAATACCTGGAACAGCTTGAGTCATTATTAAATCACTAAACCAGTGCCATGAAGTAGAAAAACTTTCGCCATTTCTAATAGGTGCTGGAATAATATCTTCGGTAAAAAAACGTTGCACATTATCAAATGAAATCTCGCTATCATTGGCAATAATAAATGGAGCGATAATAATATAAAACGGTATCAAAGCAGGTCTTACCCAATAACGAATTGTCGCAATTAATAAATAAAACAATATAAGCAATGCCCAGACTACTGAATAATGCCCTTCCATAAAAGCAGAACTGAGTGTGTAGCCCAATGTAGGCAAACCAACAAAGCCTAGTATTGCACTAGAACGTAGACCACATTCCAAGCGATATGAGGTATAGGTTTTAAAATGTACCCAAAGATCAGGCAAACGTACATAGAAAAAAGTAGAAATTAAAGAGGTATCTTGGCTAATCACCTGTAAGGCAGATTTATTACCCTCCTCTAAAATTTCTGCATAAACCTTAGCGAAGGTTGCGGCATAGGGTAAACCAATTGCTAATAACCCTGTTAGTGGGTGTAAGCCAAAAATTTGAAGAAAAATAAGTGCCCAAAAAAGCTCATGGATAGCCCGAATAAAGGCACAAGCAATCTGAATCCATCGCCAATGAAATATTAGAGCTAGTAGAAAACCAATGGCACTACCACCTGCGACCCCTAAAATAGCAAAAGCCAGTGTTTGCAAAAAGGCCTCACCAATTTCTAGTGGATTTGACCAATCAGGTGTGACTAAACCGAGAAATAATCTTTTTAATTCTTGCCAAGGCTCCAAAGAGATAATTTCAATATCTGCAAAAAAAAGGCTGATTGTAGCAACAACGACAAAAAACCAACTCACATTCCACGCAGGTGAGTGTTTGTAAACAGTATTCATCTAATGTAGGTTATGAATTTGAGAGAACTAATCATCAGTACAAATTCAGTAGATCATTATTAGTCAGTGCAGAACTCGGGCTATCAAGTACTATCCGCCCTTTTTCTAAACCAATTATTCGATCACAGAACGACAAAGCCAGCTGGATATCATGCATAGCCAAAACCATTGTTGAGAAGCCATTCGTCAGTTGCTTTAATACAACTTTTGACTGTTGCTCATCAACCGAAGATACCGGCTCATCCGCTAATAAAAGCTGTCCTTTTTGGAAAAGACTTCGAGCGACCGCAACACGCTGTTTTTGACCACCCGATAAACGACCTACAGGTCTAAATAAATACTCATCTAACTGTAATTGAATGAGTATTTTACGAACAAACTCCACCTGGTCAGGCCAAGGACGTATCAAGTTAAGCAAATTATAAGCAGTCGAATGCTGCGCCAAACAACCTATGTAAACATTATGAAAAACTGATAAGGTATTAACCAACCCATAATCTTGTGGAACCAATGAGGTATTTGTTGGATAACGATCGTAAATCAATTTTATCAAGGTTGATTTACCTGATCCACTCTGACCAACCAAAGCAAGTTTCTCACCTTCGGAGACGGACAAATCTATATCATGGAGTGTTTCCACTCCCTGATAGCTTGCAGATTCAGACTGTAACTGGATCAATCAATTATTCCTATACTTTTTGCAGTATCTAAAATAGGCTGATAATCTGAATTTTTAGCTTCGATGAAAGCAGAGCGTGGGAACTTATCTAATAGATTTTTATCTTTTAAATCCAGCAAAGCCGCTTTTACTTTATCAGTAAAACCTTCACCCCAAACTTTGTCAGCATCTCCTCGAATTGTCCATTGATAATCCTGAAAAGGAGGGGTTGACCAGATCACAGAAACCTTACTAGTGTCTATCTTACCTTCTTTTAATTCTTTCTCCCAAACTTTGTAATTCACCGCACCAACTTCATAAGCACCCGTTTGAACCAAAGCAATAGTTTTGGAATGATTTCCACTGAAACCAACACGTTTGAAGACCTTATTAACATCTTCTTTCATTGCCTTTTCTATATAAAATTGCGGCATTAAACGACCTGATGTAGAGCCTTTAGAACCAAAAGTAAAAGTTTTACCAGCAATTTCTTTCGGAAACTCATCTGATTTTTTTAGACCCGTTTTATAATTAGCAATAATATAGGTACGAAATTTAGTATCTTCCACACCCTGCGCTATAGCCTGAGAACCGTTTACTTTTAAACGAGCCTGTACTCCTGATAGACCACCAAACCAAGCAAGTTGCACCTGATTATTTCGAAAAGCAGTAATGACTGCGGCATAGGATTTAACGGGAATGTATTTAACGGGAACCTCAAGTTTTTCAGACAAGTAATCAGCCATACCACCAAAGCGTTCTTTCAATCGTGTTTCATCTTGATCAGGGATGGCTGAAAAAACAAGCGTTTTTGCTTTCTCAGCAAATACATTACTTGATGTAATAACAAACAATGCCAGTATAAAGGTTAACAGTCCTTTTAGTTTCATGGTTACTCCTAGAGGGGATAAGATAATAGTGGGTTAATTATAAACACTGCGTATTTAAGTATATTTTAACCTGACTTAGTGACTTGATTGTGACAGTCTATATAAGCTTGATTCATCCTGAGTTAAAAATCTGCTTAATTTTACATTCTGTTATCCGCATTGAAGTCTCTGATTCAGGATTAAATTTTAACAATGGTTAATATTCTTAAATAAATAGCAACAATCTTTTGATATATATCAAGATGCATATATATTAAGTATAAACAAATTGATTTTCACTAATGTGAGTTAAGCTTTATGAATATTACAATTATTACCCCTGCAAAAATTAAATCTTTATCTGGTAACAGAGCAACAGCACAACGCTGGGCTTATTTCTTGCAAAAACTTGGTCATAAAATCACCATTATGGTCAATTGGGACCAGTCACCCTGTGATTTAATGATTGCTTTACATGCATGGCGCAGTGCCGATGATATTAAACTTTTCAAACAAAAACACCCTCATATTCCACTTATCGTGGCTATGACAGGTACAGACTTATATCGTTTTATTCATAGTCATCCAAAACCTACATTAGCCTCAATTAACGTTGCGGATGAATTAATTGTGCTACATGATAAAGCCTATCTAGCCTTACCAAAAGAGGCTTGGAACAAGGTTAATATAGTATATCAATCAGCTCATCCTCTGCCTTTTTCTATCAACCGCAGCAAACGAACCTTTGATATTTGTGTAGTTGGTCATTTACGCGATGAAAAAGATGCTCTACGCACTGCCTATGCGGTAAGGGACTTACCAGCATCAAGTCGTATACGAGTCAAACATTATGGCAAAGCACATAATAAGAAATGGGACAAAATGGCCAAACAGGAAATGAAAATAAATCCACGCTACCACTGGTTTGGAGAAATCAAACATTGGCAGATTCGCCGACAATATGCACGTTGTCACTTGATGGTCTTGTCATCGATTATGGAAGGAGGGGCAAATGTTATTTCAGAAGCGACCGTGGCAGAATTGCCCGTTATTGCTTCTGATATTATTGGCTCTATTGGATTATTAGGAGAGGATTACCTTGGTTATTATCCAGTAAAAGATACCAAGGCATTAAGAACGTTACTTTTAAAAGCTGAAAATAATCCAGATTTTTTGAAACAGCTAGGACAACAGTGTAAGCAAAAGGCAAAGCAGTTTTTGCCAGAAGTAGAAGCTCGACAATTGAAACAACTTTTGAATAAAATGGAGAGTTTAGACAATCACTCTGCTATATAATGAATAAATAAAAAGGGGGAGCAAACTCCAATAGTGTTGTACCCATCCCCCCCCTTTTTTTACATTTTTTGTAAGACAATTGATTGCGCTGTCCCTTCGTCCCTTACTTCACATTAATGAGTACACTATCTGAATCCCTAGCTTCAAGCATTTTACCAATAGGTTCTAGCTCCAAACCATTTTCTCTCGTAAGTTTAATAAGCTCATCCTGACCTTCATTGTTTACCATTATCAACAAGCCACCACTTGTTTGCGGATCACAAAGTATCTCTTTTTGTCGTTGCGACATTTCACCCAAAAACTCTTTATAGCTATCAAAATTACGTTGAGTACCACCAGGAGAACAGCCAAGATCAAGGTATTCATGTACATTGGGTAGTAGAGGGATTTTATCAAAATAAACCTCTGCATTTAGATCACTTCCCTGACAAACCTCTTGTAAATGCCCTGCCAAACCAAAACCAGTTACATCCGTAATTGCACTCACGCCTGATATGGCAGACAACTCACCACCAATTTTATTTAATTGGCACATTGCTTCAGTAGCAGCAGTTAAATCTTCGGTTTTAATTTTATTTTTCTTCTGCGCTGTTGTAAGAATACCAATACCCAGTGGCTTGGTCAGATAGATATGATCACCAGCTTTTGCAGTATCATTTTGTTTGAGCTGATCTATATCAACAATGCCCGTTACTGCCAAACCAAAAATGGGCTCTGGTGAGTCAATACTATGACCACCTGCTAGGCTAATTCCAGCATCCTGACACACCTTTCGACCACCTTCTATGACTTGCTGACCAACTTCGGGGGGTAATTTATCAATTGGCCAGCCAAAAATGGCAATCGCTAACAAAGGCTTTCCGCCCATTGCATAAACATCACTAATTGCATTGGTTGCTGCAATTTGTCCAAAGGTAAACGGATCATCTACAATCGGCATGAAAAAATCTGTCGTACTAATAATAGCTGTACCATTACCTAAATCATAAACTGCCGCATCATCACGTGAGCTATTGCCTACGAGTAATGCACTATCTAATTGTGGGGTGAGTTGAGTCTTTAAAATAACATCTAACACTGCGGGCGATATTTTACAACCACAGCCCGAGCCATGACTATATTGTGTTAAACAGATATTTTCTTCCATATTTTTCATTGTAAATTTTCTCTCCTAGTGGTTTATTGGGTATTATTGCTATGTGTCGAATATACTATATTAACAATAAAATATAATATTCGACAAATCATATGTTATTTAATTCATTATCTGCCAAGTCCCAATAAATCATAACTCAGAAATTAATCAGTTACTTGTTGTAGTTTTTTAGTGTAAGTCACCTCCCTTTGCTTGATTTGTCATTTTTCCTCTACGCATTTGGCTTAATCTATAATAGATAGCTAAAAAACCGAGAGCGAAGAAAAATAATGCTAGTGGACGTTGCAAAAAGATTAATGCACCTGAGTCATCCAACATCATTGCTTGGCGTAATGAACGCTCTGCCCCGTCACCGAGTATGAAAGCAATGATAAAGGCGGGAATACTGAATTTGAATTTTTTCATGAGTAAACCTACGACACCAAAAAAGGTCATTAGGATGAGATCAAATAGCGCATTTCGGACTGCGTAGGTAGCCACAAAGCAAGTAATAAAGATAAAAGGATAAATCATCTGTGCTGGTACAACGGCAATCATGCGCCCGACCAATCCGCTTCCCCAGTAGCCAATCACCAGATAAGTAAAGATACACAATAGACCTGATGCAAAAAGCCCATAGATCATATCGTGTGAGGTAACAAAAACAGTAGGGCCAATAGTAATGCCATGAATCAGCATGACACCTGCAAGTAATGCTGCGGAGGTGCTACCTGGAATCCCCAAGGTTAAAAGTGGAATCAGATTTGCGCCTGAAGTTGCATTATTAGCCGCCTCAGCAGCAGCAATACCTTCGATTTCTCCTTTTCCCCATGTATCTTTTTGTTTTGAGACACGTTTAGCTTCAGCATAAGAAACAAAACTGGCAACGGATGCACCGATTCCGGGTAGCATTCCTATCAAGGCACCAAAGGCAGTTGAGCGGTAAATAACAGGCAAGACACGTTTATATTCAGCCCATGTAACACGGTTATCTTCAGGGTTATCAGATTTTGGAGCTATTTTGTTATCACCTCTAAGTGCTTTGCGATCAGCTACTTTTGCAAAGACTTCAGACATAACAAATAAACCTAATAAAACAGGCACTAATGCTACCCCTTCAAGAAGATAGGGAATGCCAAAGGTAAAACGCTCTTCAGCCGTAATCGAATCAAATCCAATCAGCGCGACGAGAATGCCGAGTAAAGTACTCAATAACCCTTTAACTACAGAGCCCCCAATCAAACTACTGATAATAATAAAGGCACAGAAATAAACGGCTGTATATTCTGCCGGCCCCATATGTGATGCATAAACTGCAATATAGGCAGCGCCAAAAATAAGTAACAATTCAGAAATCATGTCTCCTTGCGCAGATGCGATAACCGCCATTCGCAAAGCCTTGCCTTGTTTACCTTGTTGAGTAAGCGGATAACCCTCTTGCTGTGTTGCCGCAGCTTGTGGTGTACCTGGGGTATTGAATAAAATTGCAGGTATTGAGCCACCAAAATCAGCTGCTTTGCTAATTGTATAAATAAAGACCAGTGCAGGTAGGGTATCCATATAGAATGTAACAGGGATTAATAGTGCAATAGTTGCTGAGGATGATAGGCCGGGTAATGCACCCGCAATCAGACCAACAAGAGTGCCAAAAAATGCAAAAAATATGGGTTGCCAACTTGAAAACAATGCTAAGAACCCATCGATAATCCCCATCAAAATAATCCCAAAGCATCTCGTAGTGGTCGAAAATACCACTGGTTACTATAGGACCAAACTGTACCTGGCTCCTCAAACAAACCTAATATGCCATAAAAAACCACATAATAAATCACAGTTACAATGAGAGGAATGATAAGCAGACGTTTAAAACCTCTGTTTCCGTAGATTATTAAACCTCCAATTGATGCGAAAAACGTCGCTACAGGATATTGGAACATATGGATCAACAGAATATAAAATGATGCAATAACAACCATCGGTACGATATAGCGCAATAAGTTATCTGCCTCACCTGCTTCATATATTTGCCAACCACTTTTAGCCAATACAATAAGAGCGGGGCGTAGCAGGCTAATTGACAAAATGGTCAGCAAAACAAGAATAGCTATAGGAAAGTCTCTGGCACTAAAACCAGGATCAAGCGGATCTTCAAATATCTTCCCTGTAGCCGAAGCAAAAAAAGCAATAATCAACAGAATCAAGATACCAGCAATCGCGTCATTACGTGCAGAGTTATTCAATTTTGTAGTCTGTTTTTCCTCTTTAATTAGTAGGTCTTTAGCCATTTATTTCGCCATACGCTGTTTTACAAAGTCAATAGTTGGCTTCCATTCATCACGTAGTTTTTCCATTAACTCTTTGGTTTCTTTAGGTCCTCTGTAAAGAACTCCCAACCCTGCTTTTTTAGTTAGTTTCTTAAAAGCTTTATGCTCAGTTGCTTTTTTAATGGCGGCAGCCATTATATCAATAACGTCTTGTGGTGTTCCTTTAGGAGCAGCCATAAGCATCGGTGAGTAAACAGGAACATAAGGAGTATCAAAATCCTTTAAACTCACTGCTTTTTTATTGATAGGGTCAGGTTCAGGAGAAAACAGACCGACTTGGTTTAACTTGTCTTCAAAGCCTTTCAGTTTTTGCAAACCTATGACCCCAAAATCGACTTGTTCACCCAACAGTGCTGCACGAGTCGGTGAACCACCTTTAAATGGTACGTCTTGTACCATGTCATAAATATTATTTTTGATTAACCAAGCTATCCCCGCAACATTGTCTATAGTGCCTCGACCAGGGTGCGCCCAACGTAGTTTTTTGCCTTTCTCATGTGCTTTTTTGGCTGCTGCAATAATATCTTGTGGAGTTTTAAAACCAGTACTTGCAGGTGCAACTAGAGTCTTATTAGAAATACCGACCTGTGCAATGGGAATAAAGTCCTCAAAAAAATCAATACCCTTATTACGCAACATAGTTGCAACAACACCACTACCACCAGAAAAGAACTGTAAAGTATATCCATCAGGTTTTGAATTAGCGGTAAACTTCATTGATGGAATCTGCGCACCCCCTGCTTTATTAACAATGATCAACGGTTGTTGATTGATATACTCAGGGATAACACTCGCTAGAATGCGTGCATAGGTATCAGTGCCACCCCCAGCTGAATACCCAACAATTACTGTTACAGCTTTTTCTGGGTAATTTCCAGCATGTGCAACTGTTCCTATTGTCACAATACTTACAGTCAAAAAAGTGGTGAGTAAAAAACTAATATTGGTTTTCATTTGTTTATAAAATTGCATTTAAATTTTTCCTTTAGTTATACCCATGAATCCATGAGTCACTGCGGATTCAGGTATATATTATTTTGTAGATATCTTAGGTATACCGACGACTTTTAAATGACACGGTTTCATTATAATCAGCCATTGATGATGCCTTACGAATATCTGCCCATGTGCCTTTGTAATAAGGCACAATATTTTGATCTGTCCAGTCCGTAACGACCTCACCGACCGTGCCCTTGAAATATCCAAAGACCATAAATGTATGCCCTTGTTTCACATCAGGTTCAAGATAAGCCATTGCAAAGGTAGAGCCATATTCATTAAAAACTTCAACAATGTCACCAGATGCTATACCCAGTTCCTTGGCGTCATCAGGGTTTATTTCAATAGGGCTCATAGGGTAGCGCTCTGTTCTAAAGGCATGATATTTATCATGGAAGCCAGTTTGCCAAAGATGATTGGCGCGCCCATTGTTAATCCAGAATTTGTGTTTTCCGCGTAGTTTCTCCACGGGTTCTGGGAAGCCAGTCCAAGGAGATGGAAGAAAATGAGCTTTGCCATCTTTAGTATCAAACTTATAGTCCATATAATTCATTTCAGTGCCGATCAACTTACCATCTTTAAACTCTTTAACAGGCAGTTGCACACCGTTGTTTCCCATAGCCCTAAGACGTTCATAAGTAACTAGGCTTCCTGTGCCACCACCTTGACTATCAATACCATCAGGTTTTCTAAAGCCATCATTAAAGGCATCTTCCTCTGTCTTCCAATCAAAACCGTCGAAGCGTTTTACCATGTCAGCATTGCCTTCAGTTGCATACATTGCCTTCAAGGTATTGGCTATTTCAGCTGCAATTAAACAATCAGGTTTTGCTATACCAGGCGCATCCATGAACTTTTCTGATAAGCGCATACGACGCTCGCCGTTCATTGAGGTTAGGTTCATTTCTCCAGGGTGTGCAGCAGGAAGCATCAAGTGGCCAAGCTTGCCAAATTTAGTTGGATACAAGTCTATCGTTGTAACAAACAGACCTCCTTTATTACTCACCGCATCATAAATAACATCTACCATCTGCTTTATACCCAAGCTACCTCCTGATTGAAGTAGCGCATCACGTACAATATTGCTACGCTTGATAATTGCTGCCTTATAACGCTGTGCATTCACTGTTGTTTGAATAGAATTACAAGCCCAAACTGTGAGCATTTTGCCATTGCCATTGATTATTTCTTGGTCAATATAAGGTGCTGGACGAGGACCAGGATATGGTGGGCGTGCATAACCTTCCTGATGACCACCAAGGCGACAAACACCTGTACCACGTCTTCCTACATTTTTAGTTGCCAATACTAAATCAACGAGTGCAGACTGAATTTTGTAATTATCATTGCCCCAGATAATACCTTTTTCATACATATGCGCGGTATGTGGAGCATGACCAGATTTCTTGGGTTTATAAGCCCATTCAGCTGCCTTTTTTAAATCAGCCTCAGAGATTCCTGTAATCTTGCTACACTCAGTCAATGATAAAGTATTAGCTTTTAGTGCCTCATCAAAGCCACTAGTATGTTCTTTGATAAATTTTTTATCATGCCAGCCTTGTGCCACTACATAGCTGAGCAATCCATTAAATAAAGCAGTGTCGGTTCCAGGTGCAATGGCTAAATGTAACACTCTGTCTTTAGCGGTCTTCTCACAGATTGAGAGGGTTGTAGTACGGCGCGGGTCAATAAAAATAAAACGAGCATCTTCAATAGTTTCATCAGGGAACCATTCTTTTCTTTTATCCTTGGTGCTTCCTTGTAAATTTAGTAAAGCATGATTCAGGAAATAGTTGGTTTGGGTCTCATAGCAATTCATGCCAATAAACATAATTGTGTCTGCGACTTCGCTATCTTCATAACTATTGTTTAACTCACCGATCCCCATATCACGCGTGGCATGACATTCCGAGTTATAGGCAGGTCGATTATGAATGCGCACCATTTTGGTTTTAAGGGCCGAGAACATGTACTTACCTGATCCCCAAGTATTCTCGAAACCGCCACCTGCACCACCATGATCAAAGGCATTGAACATAATCTGATCTGCGCCATCTTTGTCTAATATTCGTTTAGTAATACCTGCATAGATTGCCATCGACTGTTCCCAGTCAAAGTCGACCCAATCATCACCCGTGTAAAACCGAGGATATTTTAAACGCTCTTTGGAGGCTCCCATGCTGGTGTACATTAGGCTTCCCATGGCTCCTCCACGTGTTGAAGAAAGACCAGAATTTACAACACATTCCTTATCAGGAACCATCATAATGTTATAGGACTCTCCATCTTTGTCTTTAATAATATTTGTCATTGAAGGTGACATGGATAAATTAAGAGCAGTTATGGGTTTACTAAAATCGACTCCCAATGCATTTTGATTAGCTTTTAATCCTCCTTCTTTTCCAACAGGCCACTTATAGGTATGATAACCACAGCCAACAATACAAAAGTGACATGACATATTTGTTTTTTGTGCATTGATAGGAGGCAAAGTAATGCGATCATTCATTTTCTGATTCATTGTTTTCTCCCCCTATACCTTTTCCGAATTAACTACATTGGCCTGGCGACCAAAAATCAAACCATCTACGCCAACAGCGGTCACGTCACCTGTATCCTTGTTGTAAGACAGTAAAATTTGAGGCAGATCTTCAGTAGCTTGACCCATAACCATCTGTCCTGCTTTTTCACCGTCAAAAATACTAAAGTGACAGGGACATTTAAAGGTACGTGATTGTGAATCATAAAGTAGTGAGCATCCCATGTGATTACACAAAATACTGTAGGCAACAATATCTTTATCGGGACCAACACCACCTGGTACAGCTTTGCCCATGCGAATCATTGCACAAGGTGAATGATCATCAGGATAATAAAAATTTACTGCTTTATTAATGGATAGCTGGCTTATATTAGCTATTGCAGTTTCTGGGTAATCTAACGTGGTTCCTGTATTGCTGCCAAGCTTATTTTCTTTGGCTAAAGCAACTGTACTACCTATCAAAGGAATAGCAACAGCTATACCTGAACCTTTGAGAAAACTTCTTCTATTCATTTTTGACATAATCATCCTCCCTGGATTTGCAACATAAAATGGCATTTAACCTGAATCCGTGAGGTCACTATGGCACAGGACGCAAGCTATTGATTCATCACAAGTTTAAAAAATACCCGCTTAACCTACAGGTGAAGCTAAGATTTTTTAAATACCGTGCCAAACCAATATCTTACACCCTGTTATTCGCATTGACCTCACGGTTTCAGGTATAACTTTATTAGTTTTTAAATTTAGGACTCAGGATTAAATGAAATTCTGCATTAGGTTCATAGGCTATTAATTTCTAAGTCCTTAGCATGAAAAGATTAGCTTAGAGGATTCCAAGGGCTTAGGAGGATTTCAGAAAAACTAATCGACCGCCCTAATTACTTGTTAGTAACTACTGAGAAGAATCTCAAGCAAAAATCAATGAGTTGTATTGATCATGATTTTTTTACGTTTCTGTCAATCTATACTACTTGACATAATCGATAAAATAGTTAATACAAATTTAGATTTTCTAATATATTTACACATATTCAGTAGAACAAATATAGAAAATAAAAATAAATCAAACATTATATGCTTAGAAATCCAAATATTTGAAATTTCTTACAACACTTTCAAACAAGTCATATATAATTGATTAATATATAATTAATAATTCTACTACTTAGAAAGTAATAATAAATATTATCGTAGTCGCTTCACTGTAATATTTGGGGAAAATATATATTTTTATAAATATATATTCGTTATACTGAATATAGTTATACAACTAAAAAATTAACTGCTTTACATAAAGAGTGGGAATTTGCTTAAATACCATGCGAGACTGCAATATATACTTTTTTTTAACAATATATATTAAGCTTTTTTTCATTTCGGTAGTGGATTAAATCTGTGATTTATAATTTGATGCATTAGCGTAGATTAACCCATCTAACTATCGTACTTTGTCGGATTACGCTATCGCTAATCCGACCTACAAAAAACATATTTAACCCGCTACCATTATTTCTTACATGAGGAAAAAAATTCTCCATAGACAATGGATTTATTCAAAAAATTTGACTTTTCAAGCTACCATAGTTTGATGTATTAAGTAATTAAGGTATTACCCATCCCCCCCTTTTTTTGTATTTTTTAAAGGTTACATGGCTTCTCTCGACAATAAACCGAACTTGGAAATACGACGTGACATTGTGAATGTATATATCCCCCCACTTTTTGAATAATTTCTTGGTTTATTTTTTTGAAAACAGTGCAAGTATTTATGCAAAACTATATTTTATGTATTACCTGAATCCGTGAGTCCACTACGGCACAGTGAATAAGCTATCCGCATTGGACTCACGGATTCAGGTATTAGACAACTGTATTGGATAACCATGCTTCAAACCAAAGGAAGGAGGTAATATGTTAGGCAATAGAAACTACTTCCAAGTCTTATCCCATCGAGTAATAATCACCTTTTGATATAATACTTTTGTCAAACTCCCCTATTTCGGCAAGCTTTTCTTCACCCAGAATTTGCAGTTTTTTACGGTTACATTCAATTAGACCTAACTTGCGAAATTGACGCATTACCCGATTAACGTGAATGCTGGTTAACCCAACAGCATCACCAATGTCTTCTTGCGTCACAGGGAAAGCAATAGAGTTTGTTACAGGGTCATAGTTATGCCTCATTTGTAGTTGCGTCCGATGAAACAATTCTAATAACAAAAAAGCTATGCTTTCATGAGCGTCTTTGCTACTACTAAACGCCTGATGATGTTGGCATAAACTCATATCTCTCGATTCCATCCTGGCTAAACGCAATGCAAGAGCCGGCTGCTTTTCAAATAAATCTGTTAATGAATCTCGAGGGAAAGCACAAACGATAGATTCACTGATAGCAGATACCGAATGAGAAATAATACCCTTTGAGTTTGCTTGAAAACCAAGAAAATCCCCAGGTAAAGCAAATCTTAAAATTTGTCGCTTACCACTTCTTGAAGTCTGATACATCGCCATCCAGCCATTAAAAAGTGTATAAGCATACTTAGGCTTAGAACCCGCATCATATAGAGTGGCTTTTGGTGGAACAACGAATTGTTCATCACGATATTCTTGCGTCCAATCTAAACGACTAACTGGAACGCCCTGAAATAGAGCCATATCTCGTATTGGGCACATTTCACAGTCGGTATGCATTTGTTTTCGTACTCGAACTGGTCTTATTTTCAATTTAATTCCTCGCAAAAAAAAGTTTCGACAAAACTCAGAATCAGTGACTTCATAACATCACACAAGCTCGTATAATTTTTTATTCTTGAGTTACCAACTTTGCTCGTTCAACTATTGATAATATTGAAGCTTTAGTAAACCTTCCACCTGTTTCCTTCAATTGTTCAAGCAGAGTATCAACTGATGAACTAGAAAGCTGTTCAAAGTTATAAATACCAATTTCATCTAAAGCACTAGCAAGCTTAGGACCCACACCTTTTAGTTGGCTAAGATCATCAATAGAATTATTCTCTGTAGTCTCTTTGTCAGTTGCTCTTGCGTCATTTTTAGATTCTATATTATTGGGAGTGTCTGCTTCTACTTCGGCTGAAGTAATATCATCATCACTAACTTCTACTTTACCAGCAAAAGAACGATACAGTTTGTCTACAGCCAAACCTACAGCCACCCCAGCTACGAAAACAATTAATATATTCATATATTTTCCTTTTATCCTGAATCCGTAAGGCTAATGCGGATATAAGGGATAAGATATTGACTTCACAGCGGAATTAGAAAATCCTAGCTTCACCCGTAAGTTAAGCAGGTATTTTCAAATTACTGTGAAATCAATAACTTATTTATCATGCCGTAGCAACCTCACGGATTCAGGTTTAATTTAAGATCATAATTTTGGTCATTAATGGATAAATTAGAGTACTAATTTTCAGCATTTCGAAACGCATACAATCTAACTATATTTCTTTTAGCGGATGTTATATTTTTAATTCAAT
>Ga0256833_1000637_pt1 | contig 26988 bp, 27 predicted proteins | sample 356284metaG_FD_190535 | JGI IMG/M metagenome (GOLD analysis project Ga0256833, IMG submission 190535) | Hydrothermal vent microbial communities from Mid Atlantic Ridge, Atlantic Ocean - 356-284 | ecosystem: Environmental > Aquatic > Marine > Hydrothermal vents | place: Atlantic Ocean: Mid... | reverse complement strand
ACGAAGGACCAAATACGGGTGGGATGGGTGCTTATGCACCTACACCTTTGGTAAACGATGAGATTTATAAAAAACTTGATGAGCGCGTCATCAAGCCAACGCTTAAGGGTATGGAAGATGAAGGTACGCCTTTTAAGGGAGTACTTTTTATAGGTGTCATGGTCGTTAAAGAAGAGCCTATTATTTTGGAGTATAATGTGCGTTTTGGTGACCCAGAGTGTGAAGCGCTTATGCCACTGCTGAAATCTCCTGCTTCAGAGCTCTTTTACAAAGCTGCTACAGGGGATTTGAAAAATGCTACGATTGAATTTTATGATAAATATGCTGTGGGTGTGGTGATGGCATCCAAAGACTATCCCTACAAAAGTAGTCCCCCTGCTGAAATCATTATTGATGATATTTATCATGAAGAGCTTATAGAAAATGCCCATATTTCCTATGCAGGTGTTTCCCGTGCAGATGATGGTAAACTTTATGCGACAGGAGGACGAGTTTTAGTATGTGTAGGTATAGGAGATAGTATTAAAGAGGCACAAAAATATGCTTATATGCTTGTTGGACAAGTGCATTTTGCTGGAAAACAATGTCGTACGGATATTGCATACCAAGTACTCTAAACAGGAAGAAAAATGGATGTAATAACAGATTTACCCATAGCAAGTATTCAAAAAAGATTGACAGCTTTTGTGATTGACGACATTGTGATAGTTGGATTAATTTTAGCCATTTTTTATACCCAACTCATGGAGATAGCCTCTCATCTACCTGAGATGATAACTCCTGAATCTATTGAGGTGTTTAAAGATGAGATGCATCAATTTTCAGTGAATAATCTTTTAGGTATTATCGCTTTAAAAATAGTTTATCATACATTTTTTGTATGGCAAAATGGTATGACTTTAGGTAAATATTTTATGAAAATCAAAGTGATTGATATGGAGAGTAACGAGATCCCCACTCTTTTTCAATCACTACTTAGGGCAAGCATGCGTATAGTAAGTGAAGCATTTTTTTATTTAGGGTTTATTTTTGCATTTTTTTCACCATTAAAACAAACGCTTCATGATAAAATATCCCATTGTGTGGTTGTGAATGTTTAAAAAAATCGCTCTTTTTATTTTTTTGATACTGGCTTGCTTTGTCTCTTTGTCTGCAAGCAACAGCAATAAAATCGAAGTGACTGCTAAATCTGTAGAGACAACAAAAGATACAGTCTATGCGAAAGAAGGCGTTATTGTACACTATGATAATGCCATCATTAAATCAAAACGTGCGGCATATAATAAAACAACAAAGAAACTCATTTTAGATGGAGATGTAGAGTTTATTGGATATGAGGGAAGCAAAGAGTATACTACACATATGGAGTTGCAGACAGATACAAAAGAGGTTTCGTTTAAAAAACTATTTTTAGTAAGTAAAAATGATGTATGGCTTTTAAGTGAAAATGCACATAAAAAAAAGGGTACATATATTTTAGGAAGCAGTATACTCTCTTCTTGCGAGATTGAAAATCCTTTATGGCATTTGGCTTTTTCAAACTCTATTTATGATAGTAATAAAAAGTATATGAAACTCTATCATGCAAAAGTCTATTTTGGATCTATCCCCATTTTTTATACGCCATATTTGGCATTTTCTACTAGTAAAGAACGAAGTTCAGGACTACTTTTTCCTAAGCTTGGATACACAGAAACAGAGGGATATACCTATGAACAACCAATATTTTGGGCCATTTCTCCCAGTATGGATTTGGAGTTAAATCCACAAATACGTACCTCTAGATCTATGGGAATGTATACAACCTTACGTTTTGTGGATAGTAACCACTCTTCGGGTAAGTTTCGTGTAGGATATTTTAAAGATAAGAAAAGTTATGTTGAAACCAATAAACCTAAAAATGATGCACATTATGGACTAGAGTTTTACTATGATACTTCTAAGCTGTTTGAATCATATCTTCCAAATGAGTATAAAGATGGACTCTATATTAATACCAGGTATTTGAATGATATTGACTATATCAATTTGCAAAAAAGTCGTCTTGGAAATTTTGGATTAAATCCTCTACAAGAATCTAGAGTGAATTATTTTGCACATAACAATACACACTATTTTGGCTTAAATGCGAAATATTTTATTGATACACGACTTGATAATAATGATAAAACGATACAATTCCTCCCTTCTTTACAATGGCATAAATATTTGAATCATATTGTGTGGAATAATTTGACATATAGCATAGATACACAGGTACGAAATATTACTAGAAAAGAGGGGAGTACTTTGAAACAGGCTGAGATTAGAGTGCCTATTGAGTATACAACTTCTTTTTTCAACAATTATTTAAATCTTTCTTTGTCTGAAGAGCTATATTATAGTAAATATCTTTTTGGTAATGATGTCTATGAACAAGATACTTTTCAATATTATAACAATACACACAAAGTCAAAATATTTACAGATCTTACAAAACAATATAAAAACTTTATGCATGTACTTTTACCTTCTCTTTCTTATGTGAAGCCAGGCACACAAAGTCAGTCTCCTGTGAATTTTGATGACTTAAATGAGACACAAAAAGAGTTATTTGCTGTTGCCCCACAGGAGGAACAAATCAATTTTTCTTTAGGGCAATATTTTTATAATATGAATGGAAAGCTTAAGTTTTTTCAACGATTTACGCAGAACTATTACATGAATAGAGAAAAGAAACTTGACGATGCACGAAATGAAATGGGCGTTTTTTTAAAGAAGTGGTTACTTTATAATGAAATAGTATATTCAAATGAATTCAATGAGATACGTTCTATATCTAGTAGTATAACGCTAAAAGAGGATACCTATAATTTCAGTATAGGTCACATCTATCAACAGACATTGACAGAGGATAAAACAGAAGTGGCTTCTAATAATATTGATCTTAATTTTGGATATAGGTTCAACGATCGAGTGAGTATTGGAGGGGGACTTACTTATGATTTTGACAAATCAGTGAAAACACAGTGGCAGATTGGTGGTGGCTATCATCAGGATTGTTGGAGTATTGATCTCTCTTTAAGACAAGCAATAAGGCCTTCGGCTACTGGACCGCAAAACTTAACAAGTTATTATTTGCAATTGAATTTTATTCCTTTTGGGACAATAGGCACAGGTAAAGTAAAATAATGTTTACTCCTTTTGAAGAAGTAGAGTATGCACTCGATATATTAGGTTTGCCTAAGTTGATTACAAGAAGTGATATTCAAAAACAATACCATTTTATGGCGAAGAAGTATCATCCTGATTTAGGTGGTGATGCAGAAAAAATGGAGCAAATTAATACTGCCTATCAAGTTTTGATGCAGTATATAGAAGAGTTTCGTTATACTTTTGATAAAGAAGAAGTTTCTAGACAATTCCCAGGAGCTGAACATGCCCAACGATTTAAACCATAACTATTATTTTGATGATAGAGAAGATGCTTCACGTCAATTAATTGAAGTACTACCTTTGGCACTTTTGAGTGAAAAAGATACGGTAGTCATAGGTGTGAGTGAAGGAGGCGTTTTTTTTGCAGATAAAATAGCAAAAAAACTGAATGCACAGATGGATATATTGCTCACAGCACCTATTTTGGCACCCAATAATCCAGGGTTGGTCATTGCAATGATTTCAGAAACAGAAGAAGTGGTGATTCATAAAGCACTGACAGATGCATTTGAGATTAATGAAGATTATCTCTATAGTGAAGCCCAAAGAAAATACGAAGATGAGGTGCTTGCCTATGTGTATAAATATAGAAAAGGTAAAAATCTTGTTTCTCTTAAGGGTAAATATGTTGTTTTGGCTGATGAATGTATAGAAACAGGGCTTACGATGATGGTCGCATTAAAATCGGTCATAGCAAGAGGTGCAAAAAATATTTATATTGCTTCACCTATTTTAGACAAAGAGGTATATCAAAATTTACTCACAGTTTGTGATGGCGTTTTTTGTCCTCATAAGATACAAGACTATATTTCGATAGAATACTATTATAAAAACTTTGCAGCACTTACTTTTGAAGAGATTGAAGCGCTAGTTGAGGTGCATATGAATAAATCCCACGAAGGAAAAAAGAATCCATGAATGAACAGAATATAGAGATAAATATAAATAACCTTGAAGAACAATATGTTTTTAACAAGGTAGCCAAACAGGCAAGTGGTGCCGTAATGTATAAGCAAGGAAAAGCAGTACTTATTGCTGCAGTTGCGATAGATGAAAAGGCAGTAGAAGAAGATTTTTTACCCCTAACGGTTCAGTATATTGAAAAATCTTATGCGGCTGCGAAGATACCTGGAGGATTCATTAAAAGAGAGACAAAGCCTGGAGATTTTGAAACACTTACTTCACGTATTGTGGATCGTTCATTACGACCATTGTTTCCTGAGGGGTTTCATTATCCTGTTACCATCACTGTGACGGTTGTGAGTGCAGATGAAAATGTAGATATGCAAATTGCTGCATTACATGCAGCAAATGCTGCACTTTTTGTTTCGGACATCCCTGTAAGTCAGTCTATATCAGCCGTTAGGATAGGAACACAAGGTGACCATTTACTTATCAATCCTACATTAAAGCAACAAGAAGAATCTGAACTTGACCTTTTGGTTGTTGGTGCGGATAAAGATGTGGTAATGATAGAGATGTGTACCATGGCGAGCAAAAATGAAGAGGGGCAAACGGCGAATGAATTTTCAGAAGATGCTTTGGTTGATGTAATTGCTATGGCAACTGATGCGATTGTATTGTCAACAGCAGCATATACTGAAGCATTTAGACCAATGGTGAGAGAACCTTTATCTTTAAAAATGAGTGAAGATAAGGTAGATGAGACACTGTATACGTATATAGAAAATAATTATGCTTTAGATGTGGAAAAAGCCATAGCGCATATGGCAAAATCAGAACGTTCTTCTGAGTTAAAAAAAATACGAACACGTATTTTAGAAGCATTAGATACAGAAGGCAAAGAGGCAGATAAAATATTGGTTTCGAAGGTACTTGAACGTTACAAGAAAACAGTTGTGAGAGCTATGATACTAGAGAAAAATATTCGTGCGGATGGAAGAAAACTTGATGAGGTTAGACCTATAGAGATAGAGACAAATCTCTTACCTTCAGTGCACGGCTCATGTCTATTTACCCGCGGACAAACGCAAGCACTAGTGACTGTGACACTTGGAGATAAAAAAGATGCTCAAATGTATGAACTTATTACTGCACAAAACACTTTGTCAGAAAATTTTATGGTACATTATAATTTCCCAGGGTATTCTGTAGGTGAGGCCAAGTTTATTGGTGCCCCGGGAAGAAGAGAATTGGGGCATGGAAATTTAGCTAAAAGAGCACTAAAACCTACCATCCCTTTACATTATGATGGCAGTATCCGCTTAGTATCTGAGATATTGGAATCTAATGGCTCGTCTTCTATGGCAACCATTTGTGGTGGGTCTTTAGCACTTTGTGCGGCAGAAGTAGAGACTACTGCACTTGTCGCAGGTATAGCAATGGGACTTGTGGCTGATGGGACTAAATATGCAGTATTGACGGACATTATGGGATTGGAAGATCATGATGGAGATATGGACTTTAAAATAGCAGGTACCACAGAGGGTATTACTGCATTGCAGATGGATATCAAATCAGGTGGTATAGAGATGACGGTGCTAAAAGATGTATTGTATCAAGCAAGCAAAGGGAAAAATCATATTTTAGCACTTATGGAAGAATCAGCCAAGAATATAAAAAGTAGTGAAGCGTTACCGAGTACTGAAAATTTCAATATTCATCCATCAAAGATTGTTGATATCATAGGTAAAGCGGGTGCAACCATACGTGATATTATAGAAAAATTTGAAGTGAATATTGATCTTGACCGTGAAGTAGGTGGTGTGAAAGTTTCAGGTGGAGACAAAGAAAAAGTGGCAGCGGCGAAAGCACATATAGAAGAGCTTGCATCCACGCCTGTCAAAAAACAGATGGAGTACAAAGTAGGAGAGAGCTATACAGGTAAAGTAAAACGTATTGTTGATTTTGGTCTTTTTGTAGAGATGCCAGATGGTTTTGATGCACTGCTTCATATCTCTAAAGTAGCTAAAAAACGTGTAAATAACTTAGCAGAATGCTATAACGAAGGTGATGACATTACGGTTGTTGTTATGGAACAAAAAGGGAAAAAAGTGGAGTTGGCTACACCTGATTATTTAGCATAAGTTAAATCAAATTTAGTTATAATCCCGATGTTTATAAAAGTGATAAGTAGGGAAACAACTTGCATTTATGTGGTTGTTGGCAATGTTAGCATTGTTTACGCTATCCGAACGGACTTTTAAAGCAGTCGAAGAGACTTAAACTCTATTAAACATAAGGATATTAAAATGAAAAAGTTTTTCTTACTTTTCTTGGCACTTGGTGCTGTTGCATTCGCAGGTGAAGATGGAGAATCTATGATTAAAGCATACTCAGTAGTTGCTGCTGGTGTTGGTCTTGGTCTTGCTGCACTTGGTGGAGCTATCGGTATGGGTCATACTGCTGCTGCAACGATTGCTGGTACAGCTAGAAACCCAGGTCTTGGTGGTAAACTAATGACTACAATGTTTATTGCTCTAGCAATGATCGAAGCGCAAGTTATCTATACATTGGTAATTGCTCTTATTGCTCTTTACGCTAACCCGTTTATCGGATAGGACGCAACAGAGCAAAGTTCTTTATGCTACGTTGTCATTAAGACAACTTTAGCAGTTGGCTCATTCGACTAGTCGAATATAAAGCTAGTTTTAAAGAAGCTAAAAGGTTGTGAGGGATATAATCCCGTCACAACTTTTTGTACCCTCATTTTTAAAGTTTCTATAGTACTTAACTATAACCACAAGATGCGTCAGTGGTGGAACGGTAGACACGCTACCTTGAGGGGGTAGTGCCCTACGGGTGTGGAGGTTCAAATCCTCTCTGACGCACCATCTTTCTATGACTTATTTATAGTTTTTTCAAACGAATTGAATATTACATAAACCTTAATCTATTCACGCAAGTATTATTGAGGATTATAAAATTGCTATTTAATAAATTTTCTTACATTTAAACTATTTTTGTGTTAAATGTGTGTAAAATAGGGGTTGGATTGTATATTTTAGCTTGACTTAAGAGTTTGTTATGCTATAATACCCACATCTTAAATTAAAAAAGGAATTAAGAATGACAAAAGCAGAGTTCGTAGAATTAGTACAAAAAAATGGTGAATTTGAGAGTAAAGCAGCAGCTGAGAGAGCAGTAAAAGCATTTATCGACTCAGTCACAGAAGCACTAGTAAAAAAAGAGTCAGTATCACTTGTAGGTTTTGGAACATTCTCAACTGTAGAAGTTAAAGAAAAAAGTGGAAAAGTACCAGGAACAAACAAAACATATACAAAAGCGGCACACACTGCACCTAAATTTAAAATGGGTAAAACACTAAAAGACGCAGTTGCAAACGCGTAGTTTTATATCCACAAGATTGCTTTACATAGTAATCTTGTATTTCTATTAAGCAAATTTTTTACCTTTCATAAATAATTCATTTTTATAGCACATATTTTTCATTTTTTTGGCACTAGAACAGTTTGTAATTTGAGATGTCACATAGATGACTGTTATCAACATAAAAATCATCATTATACCAATAAATATAGAAACAAAAATAATATTTTTGTTCTCCTTCAATTCATGTTTCATAGTCACTCCTTTTAGTATCTTTAGTATAAAACACAAGTGTGTACTTGCTGTGTACTTTTTATAGTAAATCCAAATTATACAAATCATAAAATTAGCAAAAATCATTGCATCATCACTAATTTTGGCAATCCTATTGTATAATGCGTGTTAAAAAAGAGTACGTATGGATTTGAGAAATGTAATTGGTTTGGGTGTCGCTGGTAACTTTGCACATCATTTAGAGCAGGCTGGCGAACTGAAAGATTTTGAAAACATTCTAACGGAGTCTGATAATGCACCTAAAGGTATTTTCCCTTTTTATTTACCTCAATCAGACACTTTCTTAGGTGTATACTCCATCAGTATAGATACGCTGACGCTACCTACTTATGAAGCCAATGCACAAGTAGAGCCAGAAATTGCTGTATTGTTTAATATTGTCTATGATAATCATGATACAATAGTTGATTTGATAGCACAGAAGTTCACTACATTTAATGATTGTACTATCCGTAAAGAAGGTGCTAAAAAAATTTCTGAAAAAAAGTCTTGGGGAGAAAACTCCAAAGGTATAGGTGATAAGTGGATAGCCATCGATACATTTGATAAGAGTGGAGTGATGGACCATTATCACCTTTGCTCTTTTGTCAAACGTGATGGTGTTATACATCCTTATGGTGTAGATGCTCCTTTGCTTGGCTACTCTTATTTTTATACTAAGCTTACAAACTGGCTTATAGAGAAGATGAACCATCAAAAAGAGTTTGGACCCTTAGAAGATATAGCAGCACACCTAAAAGCATGTGATTATCCGAAGCAGGCACTTATCTCTATAGGTGCGACTGCTTATGCAGAATTTGGTGAACATAATTATTTGAAAAGTGGTGATGAAGTGTATGTCATAGCTTATGATATACGTAGTGATGATGCAAGTTTGACGCCATCTGTAAGTAAAATTATCTTGCACCAAAAGGTGCAATAGTGAACCCCAAAATATGCAATAGAAATCACCAAACTAGCAAAAGTCATTGCACCGTGGGCATTTACAAATAATCATCGATTAACCCTTAAACCAAGACTTGACTCTGTCAAAAGCAGAATCAAAGGTAGATTTGTGAGGACGGCTCTCTACGCCATAGCTTTCTTGAAGTTTTTCAAGAAGCTCTTTTTGCTCTTCATTAATTTTCTTGGGAAGTATCATGCGTATTTGTGCGATGAGTCGACCTTTGCGTCCACTATGTACATCTGCAACACCTTCATCATTAAAGATAAATTGCTCTTTGTCTTTGGTGCTTTGTTTGAGTTCTAATTCCAGCTCACCATCGAGTGCGGGTATAGAGATAGTCTCTCCAAGTATCGCTTGGGTGAAGAAGACAGGTACTTCTATGTAGATATCATTTCCATTACGTATAAAGTTTTCGTCCTCTTCTACGATAAAGGTCATGTATAAATCACCACGGCGTCCATGTTTGTCTTCATTTCCGTAGCCTTGTGCTCTAAGGCGATTGCCTGAGTCTACACCTGCTGGGATACTGATGCTAACGGTATCATCTTCTTCATGATAACCTTTGCCGTTACAGCTTCCACAAGTTTCTTTGACACTTTGTCCTTGTCCTTGACATTTTGGACAGGTTTGTGCAAACTGCATCGGCCCTTGACGCATGAGTACTTGTCCTTGTCCGCCACAGTAGTCGCAGGTTTCTAGTTTGGCATCTTTGGCACCTGTACCTTTACACGTATTACATGATGTTTTGTATCGAATATCTATCTTTTTTTCACACCCAAAAATTGCTTCATGGAATTCTAGCTGCAGTTCTATCTCAAAGTCTAATGCATACTTTTGGCTTGGATCACGGCGTGATTGTCTGCCAAAACCACCTCCACCAAAACCACCACCGCCAAACATAGAATTAAATATATCCATAATATCGTCCATATTGGAGCCACCAAAGCCTCCACCCATACCACCTTGACCTTCGAGTCCTGCTTTACCATAACGGTCATAAATAGAGCGTTTCTCTTCATCTGAGAGTACTTGATAGGCTTCATTGATACGTTTAAATTTCTCTTCTGCCTCTTTATCATCGGGATTTCTGTCTGGATGATATTTCATTGCTAATTTACGGTAAGATTTTTTTAGCTGTGCACTTGAACAGTCTTTGCTTACTTCTAATACTTCATAATAACACATTTCTGTCATACATAACTCCTAAAGTAGGGTAATCATTTTGGCGAATTCTACCATAATTTCGTTATAATCACGAAAAGTTATTTTGGAGTGTAAGTATGTTTGTACATATTGTGATGTTTAAGTTTAGAGAAGAGAATAAAGAAGCCAATATCATTCAAGCCAAGCAGATGCTTGAAAACCTTCTAGGAGCAGTACCAAGCTTAAGAAGTATGGATGTAGGTGTGAACTTCATCGAGGCAGATAGGGCAATGGATTTGAGTATCATCGCCGTCTTTGAAAGTAAAGAAGGGCTTGATGCTTATGAGGTGCATCCTGAACACCAAAAGGTTGTATCGTTTATCAAGTCCGTAGTAGAATACTCTAAAGCAGTAGATTACAATAAAATGTAGATGGCGATTGCCATCGCACCAATAAAGGCATATATGAAAAATTATAAAATAGAAGCATTCGAAAACTTGGTAGATGCCTTTTCTTCGCTGCCAAGTATTGGAAAAAAAACAGCCATTCGCCTAGCCTACCATGCCGTGATGGAAGATGGCTTTGCAGGGATGAAGCTCGCCCATGCATTGGAGACGGGTATCAACAGCATCCAACGATGCAGTAAGTGCCATAATATGAGTGAAGATGAGCTTTGTACCATCTGCTCTGACCCCTACAGAGACTCTAGCAAGCTTTGTATTGTGCAATCTGCCAAAGATATTTTGACCATAGAAGAGAGTGGGCAGTTCAAAGGGGTGTACTATGTCATCTCAGAGGTGAGAGACCTAGATGAAGCACATCTATTTTATGCCGTAGGTGGCGTAGATGAGATTATCTTTGCTTTTCCTCCTAGTATCGCTACAGACACGATGATACTCTATATAGAAGATAAACTTCAAGGGCTAGAGATACGATTCACTAAAATAGCCCAAGGTGTACCTACGGGTGTAGAGCTTGAAAATATAGATATTATGTCACTCTCTCGTGCCTTGGAGGCTCGGGTAAAGATTTAGAGGATCCCCTTTAGCTAAACAGAGGCGTAATTTCTCCATACCCACCTGTCAACACTTCAGGGTTTTCTATCCCATATATTTTATATAAAGTTGCTGCAATACTTAGGGGTTCAAACCAATAAGTGTTTGGTTTTGGCTTGAGATAGAGTCTATTTATTTGACCCGTATTTTCAACGATAGTCTCACCCACTATGCCTTTATGGTTAAAATATCCATTCCCTCCTAGCACATAAAAATTTTGTAAATTTCCATGATCCCAGCCTTTTGCACTGTTTAAATTGACATTTCTTCCAAATTCACCAAAGACCATAATATTGATTTTATCAGCTTTGTTTTCTGCTTTTAAATGCGCCATAGCTGATTTTAAAGAGATGAAAAGTTGTTCTGAACGTTCCACATAATTTCTTGCTTCATTATGGTCATCCCATCCACCTAAACCATCTGTACCAACGGTGAGTACTTTTGTATCTGGGTTATGCACAAGAAGTTTAATCGCAGCTTCTATACGTTGGGCAAATTTATTGTCTTGAGGATAGCCATCTGCACCTAAATCTGGTGTACTTTTATTTTTTATAGTATTGATAAATTGACTTCGTTGAACACGTTTACTAAAATTGTCTTTGATGATACCTGTTTCATTGTTTTGTTGTGCCAAAGTATCCATAGTCTTGGTAAGTGCAGGATCAAAACCACCTTTTTCATCAGATGCCCAATAACTATCTGGAGCACTGTCTCGTTCTGTTTCTGTGTAGTAGTACCATATTCGTTCTCGTTCTCTTTGATAAGGGTTAGAAAATGATGCGTCGATACCTACAGGCTTTAAGTAGCTTGGTAATGCTACATTGCCTTCCGTATAAAATTGTGATTCTCCTTCCATGGTGGCAAATGGCATGATGGAGTTTTGATTGACTATATTATGGTTTTGCAGTATTTCTGCTAGATTTGCTAAAATACCACCGCCATCTTCATCAAAACTTCCTTTTTGATTTTGGACGACACATTCGCCATGGGCTTTGTTGTCATTGTCTTCACGTACCTGTGAGTAGCAAGCTCGAAAGAGCGTCATATCCCCACTTTCAAGAAGACTTTCTAGTGCGTCCCCTCCTGCTTCTTTCCAACAGTTATTGGTGGTTTTTGTGATACTTCTAAAGTAGTTGTCATAGTCACTTTGAGAGAGTGTTTTAATTTCGTCAATATTACTAAGATTCCCTGCCAATTGACTGGCTCCCCCATAGAGAAAGACAATCAGTGTTTGTGCAGCATTTGTATTGGCAATGCCTGTAGAAAAATTAATTTTGTCTAAATCAAGGGTAGATGCATAGGTAAATTGTGGTACCAATGCATAAGAGCTCAATGCCAGTGAAAGTTTAATAAAAGTTCTTCTGTTTATCATTATTTTACCTTTTTTTGTAGATATAGTGTGTCAAGTCTGGAAAGATAGTCTAATACCATCATGGTAAGATACTTTCTTTTTCTAGTACGTTCTTTTTTTGTTTTCTCTTCATCATCGAATTGTATGAAGATATTAAAAGCCCAATAAAAAGCAGTCTTCCCATTCTTATTATATGTCATAACATTTTTAAAAAATGCTAACTCTTGTGTATTTGCTTCTCGGTAGATGATAGTCTTGAAAATATAGTTAATGATTGCATTGAGGCTTGTCATAATGTCATTTTCATTGAGTATAAAATTTTTGGTATCTATAAATGAATCATCCCACCCATGCCTCTGCCATGAAGTGTAATCATTAATATAATTACTATGAGATTTTCTCATCAATATATCTTCTCTTAAATATTTATGGCTATATGCAAAAGAGAATGAGTCTAGAGGTACGCGAGTTGTTTTTCCTAATTTATATTTCATGCTCGCTTGATGTGCATGTTCTAGTGCATTTTTTAGTCGTAAAAAGGTATATACATTGTGTTTAAAATTCATTTTTTTTGTTAAAGAGAAAAAGAGTTCTTCTATACTTTTTGCTCTTTTATTGTGAAGCAGATACTCCTCGGAAAAGACGATTTGCAACAAAATATCTTGCCATGTTTCAGGATGACTAGACGTAATTTTCGTTGTAATTTGTGCCCGTTCTTGTTCACTTTTATTGGGAAAAAAGAAAGCTACCAAACGTTTTGTGGCACCATCTATAAACAAAGAGGATTTGACAAGCTCCCTATAAAAATCATCACCATTTTTTATAATGGTTCCAAAGAGATTGATTGGCTCAGTATTGTCATTGAGTCCTACTTCTAGTGTATCTCCATCAATATTGATTTTCCAATTTTTTAAAGCCTTTCCTGCCAGAGGCACATGACTATCTTTTGTATCAAAATGAAAAATTTCTAACATCTCTCTACCATTATCTTCTGGGCTTCTAAAACGTCTCCAATTATCCTCACTCATCATGTGTACATAAGTGATGTATCTCATACTGCTTTCTTCATTTTGAAAGGTTACTATGCGGTTGTAGACATTGGCTATATTAGCATTATGGACAGATTCGAGTTCATATGCAGGTGAAAACATAATGGTCTGTGTCAAGATATATGCTATCCAGTTTTTCAGGAAATAGCTGTCTAATTCGTGCATGGCGTAGAAGCGTGTTAATATTGTCAGTACTTGTGGTTGTGCCCATTTACCAAATTGTTTAAATATGTGATTATTTAATAAGCGCTCTTCAAGTATTGCTTTGTCAGTTTTTTCTTCTTTTAGCCCTTGGAGTACATTTGATATAAATTGTCCAGAGTCAATTTTTTCAAGTAACTGTTGTTGTGGATAGCCAAAGAAAAGTGTACTGAGTAGTGTATTGGCAACTTGTAGTTTTTGAGTACTATTAAGTTGGTTGAATGTACTGTCACTTAATTGGCTTAATTGATAGTTACTTTCTGGCATATTCTTTTGGTATAAGGTCAAGCCTTTATACTTGATGTCAAATTTTGAATTATCTATTTTTTTATACTGAATATCAAAGTTTGGATTATCTATTTTGGTAATAGAAATAGAGAGAGAATCACTTATATTATTTGACTTATCTTTGAGTGTGAGTGTAAAGGTTTTTATCCCGTTTTCACCAGAGGTATTAAGAGAGATGATTTTTTTACCAGATGAATCTATAATACCAGCAGAGTAACCATTGACTAAAATAGTACTACCTACTTCTCCTTGAATCTCTATAGAAACTTCATTTTCATAAGTAGTAGCCTGAGGAGCAATAGTTAATGTTGGTTTATTAGGAGAGGTAGTATCTGAAATAGTAGTGTTTTGATCTTTTATGGGAACAGGTACTACTATATCATCTACAAAGATAAAGGCAAAGTGATTTGCATAGAGTGTCGTATGAAGCAGTAAGAGTACTACTAGTATATTTTTATAGTGTGTTGAGAAGTGCATTGAAATATCCCTTTTTATTTTAAAATTTAGATGAGGTGAGCAGAAAAGAATACCATAATCGTATTACTTATATATTACCTATCCCTTAGGGATATAGTATAGTCAATTTATGTCATAAAAATGTCAAATGGTGGGACTAATCTAGCTAAAATCTAACTTTCGTTAGAATAGACTTAGATAAATTATTTATAAAAATGAAGGAACATAAAGATGAAAAAAATATTGATAAGTTGTATATTGGCAAGCTCTTTGCTTTTGTCAAACTCGTTTGGGCAGTTAGGTTTAGGATATTCTAAAGGAGACAACTCAGATAATTTTCTTACCGCATTTGGATCTTTAAATCTACTTGGAAATATTGGTTTAAGGCTCGAGTATACTAAAAATATGACAGAAAATCCAGATTTTTCAAAAGAAGATTTGAGTAGATATGGTATTTATGCCACATATACACTACCCTTAATTGGAGGTTTTTCTCTCACACCAAAAATAGGATTTAATAAAACTGATAGTGCGTTCACTGTATTAGAAACATTAGAAAAAGTGAGCGATTCTTCGACAGATTTTACTTATGGGCTAGAAGCAAATTATGCCTTTAATGAAAAGATGTCTCTATTTGTGGGATATACAGATTATGGTAATGAATTGAAAATAAATCATATAGATACTTCTAACTTAGATACAGCCAATTATACTTTTGGTTTTAAATTAGATTTTTAGAGCTGCCTTCACTCTATTTCTTTTTACTTAAGGGCACCTATTTTTAAAGGAAATAGATGCTTTTGTTAAAACCAAAAACGTACTCCTACAAGAAAATTTGTTTCATTTATAGGGGTGTAGTCGCGTGTATTACCAAATGTTTTTTCCCAAGTGACACCTACATAAGGGGCAAATTCACGTTTGATTTCATAGCGTAAACGCAAACCTGCTTCTATGTTGGAAAGTCCAGAACCTATTTGCAGACTTGCGTCATCTTTACTATAAAAGTCTGCTTCAAGTGAGGGTGTGAGTATGAGTTTTTGTGTAATGAGTGCTTCATACTCTGCGTCTAGTCTGAGTCCGACATTACCATTACCATTGACAAGAAGTGCTGCACGTGTTTCGAAGTAATAGGGTGCAAGTCCTGCTATGGCGAAAGATGCCCATGTTTTAGAAGCATCTGCATTTTTGTCATAAGCAAGACCTATTTGTGCATCCCAAAATGGTGCTATGGCACGAGAGTACACAAGCTCACTTTGTGAACTCTCTAGTCCATCTGCTGTGGCTTCACCATCACTATAGAGGTAAAGTTTGTCAATGTCATAACCTATATAGAAGCTTCCTTCCCAGACTCTTGTATTCTCATCATTGTTTAATACTTCAAATCTGTCCATAAGAAACATCGTTCTTAGTGGGTCATCACCTTCTGCTGCGTGTATGTGTTGTCCTAATGCCAGTAGACTTACTAGACTTAATATTGTTTTTTTACAAAAATCATTTAGTGATTTTTTGCAGTGAATTTTAATTCTTCTCATCATCTTCTCCTTTAACTTACGACAACTTTTCTAAACATACCACCCATGTGGTAAAGCATGTGACAGTGGTATGCCCAAAATCCTTTGGCATCTACGGTGACACGGTAGCTTATCTTTGAACCTGGTTGTACGATGACGGTATGTTTACGTAGCAAGTGATTGTCATCTCCTGTTTCTAGGTCAGACCACAAGCCATGTAGGTGCATTGGGTGGTTCATCATCGTGTCGTTGATAAACGTAATGCGCAGACGTTCCCCATAGTGAAACTGTAGGGGTTTGCTGTCTGTATACTTGATACCATTAATCGACCACATATAGCGATCCATATTTCCTGTAAGGTGCAAGACTATCTCTCTGTCTGGCTTTTTGTCATGCTTGGTGGAGTATCTGTTTTTCAAGTCTGCATAGGTAAGTACTTTACGTTTACTGTGGCGTAGCCCAGCCCCTGGGTCATCGAGTCTGTATTTAGGTGACATCGCTTTCATTGTTGTCTGTACACCTCTTGCCATAGGGAGAGGGGTAATAGGGTACTTCTGGTCTTCCATGGCTTGCCATTTGTACTTTTTTATAGACTTTTTAGGCATACTCATAGCAGAAGAGCATTTCATGCCTTGACTTTCTTTGGCTTTCATGCTTCCCATATCCATACCCATGTCCACCATGCTTAGCACGGGTTTTGCATCCATTTTTGGTGCAGTTGCCAGTTTGCTTGCATCAGGAGTGAGTGACCCTACCACATACCCAGAACGCTCCATACTTTGTGCAAAGAGTGCATAGGCTTTGTTACTCTTAGGCTCGACGATGACATCATAGGTCTCGGCTACACCGATGCGAAATTCCTCGACAGACACAGGTTTGACATGGTTACCGTCTGCTGCGACTACGGTCATCTTCAGTCCAGGGATACGTACATCAAAAAAGGTCATCGCTGCAGAGTTGATGAAACGCAGGCGTATTTTTTGACCTTTTTTAAACAGTGCAGTAAACTGTCTACTGCTGGGCTGTCCGTTCATGAGGTAGGTATAGGTATAGCCTGTGACATCGGCGATGTCTCTGTCACTCATACGCATACGGTTCCACATACTTCTGTCACCAAAGGCTTTGGAAAAACCTTTTTTCTTTACTTCATCTACAAAGGTACCTACAGTACGTTGTGAGAAGTTGTAGTAGTCACTTTGTACTTTGAGTTTTTTATAGATGGTATTTGGGTTTTCGTCTGACCAGTCTGATAGTTGCACGACATAGTCTCTGTCATACCTAAAAGGCTCACGTTTTTTAGGCAAGATAACTATGGCACCATAGACACCTGTTTGTTCCTGAAAACCAGAGTGCGAGTGATACCAGTACGTACCATGCTGTTTGATTGTAAAGGTATAGGTAAATGTTGTCCCTGGGTCAATACCATCAAAGGTAATCCCCGGTACACCATCCATCTGATAGGGCAAGATGATGCCATGCCAGTGAATAGAGGATGATTTCTTAAGCTTGTTTGTCACATGCAGGGTAATGGTGTCTCCCTCTTGCCAGACCAATGTAGGACCTGCAATCTGCCCGTTCACGGTAGTAGCTACTGCATCGTCTCCACTGAGATTTACCTTGGTATAGCCAATTTCAAGGAAAAACTCTTTTCCTTTGAGTGTATGGCTGTTATCTATGGCTTTTACAGGGCTGTTTGCTTCCAAGCTTGTACTTGTCAGTCCAAGCAGTGAGGTGGTAGCAACACCCTTAACAAAGGTTCTTCTTTGCATGTGTTATCCTTTTTTCTTATCGTATTTTCCCTATGTTACATCAAAAGTGTGTACATTATGTGTCCTTGAGATGCATACTCCTCTCTCCTGTGATCGTAGCCACTGCGATGAGTTTTTCTTCTGTTTCGGTGATAGCGAATTCTTTGAGGTTAAGGAACTTGGAGTTATATATGTTAATATTACTTGACATATTGCAAAAATAACTATAATATGTTAAGTATAAATAACTTTTAGGAGGATATATGCTTCAGGTATTTGCAAACAAGACTATAGCAGGCATGTTAGAGTATGATACGAGCAGTAGAGAGTTTGTCTTTAATTATACAGAAGACAACCCTATCTCTCTCACGATGCCGTATAGTACCAAAAGCTATACTTCTCATTATCATATGCATCCTATTTTTGATATGAGTATGCCTGAGGGGTATTTGTTTGAGTTGCTTAAAAACTTACTCATCAAAGAGTATGGAAAGATAGATGATTTTATACTTTTCTCACATTTGTCACGTTCTATAGAAGGCTATTTGACGTATGATAAAGAAGATACATCTGAGACATTTTCTTTTAGTTTAGAGGAGATACTCGAAAGCAAGGATGAGAATCTTTTTACGACACTTGTAAATAACTTTTTAAACCACTCTGCCATAGCAGGGGTACAGCCCAAGGTCTTGGCAGTATTGGAGGACAAGGCGACACTCTCTAGTAAAGAGTATATTGTCAAAAGTTTTTCAAAAGAGTACCCACATTTAGCAGAAAATGAATACTTTTGTATGAAAGCACTCACTTATGCAGGCATTACTACGCCTAAGTTTTGGCTCTCAGAAAATAAAAATCTTTTTGTGATAGAGAAATTTACCTACCAAAAAGAAGCAAACAGCTTTTATGGCTTTGAAGAGTTCTGTGTGCTCTTTGGGTATAACAAAGAGCAGAAATATGATGGAAGTTATGAAAAAGTAAGCAAATCCATCGCCCAAATAAGTACACAAAAACAAGACGATTTGCAAATGTTTTACAAAATGATGGTGATGAACTACCTACTCAAAAATGGTGATGCCCATCTGAAAAACTTTGGTGTGCTCTACAACGCAGATAAAACAGAACGTTTTTTAGCACCTGCTTATGATGTGGTCAATACCCTTGTCTATTTACCTCATGATAAACCTGCCTTGACACTCACAGGTAAAAAGATATGGCTAGATAAAGCTACACTAGTGAGTTTCGGAGTAACACAGTGTATGCTTAGCGAAAAAGAAGCTTTATTATTGTTCGATATCTGTATAGATGCTACAAAAAAGATGGCTAAAGAAGTCGAGCAATACATGAAAGAAAATCCTGATTTTCAAATATTTGGAGAGAAGTTTGTAAAGGTACTGCATTTTTCACTCACTGACAATTTGAATAAAAGTTACAAGGACGCTTACGATGGAATTTTATAACATAGCCATACGTATAAAAGAGATACGTAAAGCCAGAAAACTGACCCAAACAGAGGTAGCCCAAAAAGTAGGCATTACCCGTCAAACACTTGCCAAACTTGAAAAGGGAGAGATAGGGAAAGTTTCTCTTTTGGCGTTTATAAAAATACTTGATGTGTTAGAATATGAACTAGAAATTGAAGAGAAAAAGCCGTTTTATTATTTTGATGTGGATGAGGTGTAGTATAATTTGGGATAATGTGCACTTTAGCTACACAGTAAAAACCTATGATACCATTATAAATGAACCTCAAATGGAAAAGAAAATGAAAATACTACTCATGGAAGACGACCCCGTACTAGGTGACATCGTCTCCACCTACCTTGCAGAATACTACGAAGTGACCCATGCTTTTGACTCTAAAGAAGCACAAGAACACATAGATGAACATAAATTTGATTTGTTTATCTTTGATATTAACGTACCAGGGAAATCTGGTGTAGAACTTTTAGATGAGCTACGCTCTTTTAATGACACTACCCCTGCTATAGTAGTCACTGCATATGCGGACACAAAGCATCTTAAAAGTTCTTTTGACGCTGGCGCACATGACTACATCAAAAAACCGTTTGAACTTGAAGAATTGAAACTTCGTATAGAAAAGTCTAGGGTACTCTTTCATATAGAACAAGATACCCCTGTGAAAATAAATGAAAATGTGATGTACTACCCACGAAAACTCCTCGTGGATGATGGCAGTAAAGAGATGACCCTACGTCCTAAAGAAGCAGAGATACTTGAATACTTCATTGCGCACCCTCAAAGACTCATAAGTCAAGATGAGCTGATACAAAATATTTGGGGTTTTGAAGAAATGCCGTCTGATGCAACGTTACGTTCCTACATACGTAAACTACGTGAAATTATAGGGAGTGAAAAGATAGTGACTCAAAGAGGGATGGGGTATAGGTATGAATGACCTTGAGAAGAAAAGTTTTTACTCTTTTTTGGGACTTTATATTGTCTCTTCTTTTTTGTTTTTGATGGTCATAGGGTATTGGTACTACATCGCACAGAAAAATGCTTTAGAAAATGAAATGCACTATAAGCTACAGCACATTACCGATGTGAAATCTGGAGATATTATCATGTCTCATATGCAAGGTACAGTACTAAAAAAAATGCCAGTCCCCAAGGATGTCACCTTGGCGCTTATAAGCAGTGATGGCACAGTTGTAGATGGTAAACTGATACTCAATAAGATACCAAAAAAGGCAGGATATTTTCATCAAAATGGCTATGAAATCTTTGTATCAGATGCCCCTAGGGAACACCTGAATATTAAGTATGTAGTAGCACAGTCAAATGCCCTAAGTAAGGCACTAGAGGCACTTTTAAGTCTTGTTGTTAGGGGTATGGCATTAGTAGCACTTTTGTTAGCTATCATCGCATGGGTACTTTCTAAGCTTTTCATGAAACCAGTACGTCAAAAAGTAGAACAGATAGAACGCTTCATCAACGATGTCACACATGAACTCAACACACCTATCACCTCTTTGTCTATGGCAACGAATCAAGCTTTGAAAGCAGATAAATGTACGAAAAAGACCTTAACAAATATCTCTATTAGTACTAAACAGCTCTATGATATTTATAGTTCACTCACTTACCTTAACTTTTCAGACAACAAAGTGATAGCTGAAGCACTAGATATCTCTGAAGTACTGAAGCAAAGCATCCATTACTATGCACCTCTATGTGAGAGTAAACGCATTAAAGTTGAGGTAGAGACTGAACCTACGATGTTTACTATCCCCCAAGCACAGCTAAAATTACTCTATGGAAACCTCATAGGCAATGCTATAAAGTACTCACCTGCAAACTCAACATTAAGATTGAGTATAAAGGAAGGGGTTTTCAGTATACAAGATGAGGGTATAGGCATAGAAGAGTTTAATCAAAAAGAGATATTTAAAAAGTTTAAACGTGGCACAGAGTATAGTGGTGGTTTTGGTGTTGGGCTTAGTATTGTCAAGAGCATTTGCGATAGATATGGCATCAATATCACATTTGTATCCGTACCAAATGAAGGTACAGAATTTAAGCTCTATTTTTAACGGATATCCTACCAAACCATCTGCACATTACGTACACACACTTCTTATATACTACCTTGATTCAAAATCATAAAAGGATGCAAATGAAGAAAGAAAGAGTAGCAGTGTTATTGGGTACATCATTATTGGTGACAGTCATGATGATAGGATGTGGTAGTTCGACCTCCGATACAAAGAAAGGTCAAGGGAGTACAGTAGTACAAGAGACTGAAGGTAATCATGATACGCAAAGTAATGACGGAGGAACAGATGAAAGTGGCAGTGCATCTAATATTCCCTATCTCAGACAAAACCATGCAAACTACAAAGAACACGGTAGTAATACAACACCTGTAGGTGTCAAGGATGCTAGTGCAAAAAGTATATATTGGACTATAAGTGCCAATACACAAGAAGATGCAATTAAACTACAAGAGCATTTAAAATTTATGGAGGAGAGATTACAAAACAACCAAAATCCAAGAGCTTGGGATAAACTTTTCTTGATGGAAGCTTATATGAAATATAATGGGTATTATACAACTTCTGTGGAAAGAAGTGGCACAGATATTGTAGTAAGTAAAAATGCCACAACCGTATGTGCCTATGAAATTATTTCAGCACATGCAGATGCGGTGAGTGGAGACTTTTTTGCTAGAGGTGCGATTATGGTAGATTATTCTGCGAAGGCTGAAAATATTTTAGATAGTAGTGCCTGTAGTGATATACGTACATCTGCGTTAAATTATATTGCACAGAGACAAAAACATCGAGGAAAATAATTGAAAACAATCTTGAAAGGTACACAATGAAACAATTTTTATCTATGAGTAGCATGATCGTTATTGCATTACATTCAATAGTATATGCCAAGGTATTACCTATACCACCTTTGGCATCCTATACTGTTCAAAATGGTGTGAAGGTATTTGATATGAATATTCATGCATCTACAACACAACTATTTACTGGAATAAATACCAGAACATATGGTGTAAATAGGAGTATATTGGGTGAAACGATTCGTATCCATAATGGAGATCAAGTAAAAATAAATTGGTCTAATCGCTTATCTGAACCTACCACTATGCATGGACACGGTATGCATGTACCAGCTATCATGGATGGTGGTCCCAAAAATAAGATACAGCCAAACACCACATGGCAAGCGAGTTATACCGTCAATCAATCTGCATCTACAAACTGGTATCATCCCCACCTCATGGGAAAGACGGCTGAGCATGTCTATATGGGGTTGGCAGGGATGATTATTGTGGATGATGATAACAGTGATACAATAGGTCTGCCTAAAACATATGGTGTAGATGATATCCCTCTGATTATACAAGATAAACGTTTTACATCGAGTAAACAGATAGATTACTCTCCCAGTAGAATGGAAATCATGAGAGGCTATACATCCAGTACAATGTTAGTCAATGGTGCTATTACTCCGTATGTGAATGTAAAAGATAGTTGGATACGATTTAGAGTACTCAATGCTTCTAATAGTAGTCTTTATGATTTAGTCTTCTCAGATAGTAGAAGTTTTAAGCAAATTGCCACAGATGGTGGGTTGCTAGAAAAACCTGTGACCTTAAATCATTTACTGTTAACACCTGGTGAGCGGGCTGAAATTCTTGTCAATTTTAGTGGAGATTTAGGTAGTAGTATTGTTTTAAAAGAAAATAGACAAAATATTGATATGATGAACATCAATATTAACAGTGCATCCGCAGGAGTGAATGTAATTCCATCTAAGCTCAATACTTTGGTAAGATATCCTCTATCAAAAGCTAAAAGGACACGCAATTTTGTATTGAATAGAATAGGTAGAGGTCCTAATGGACATATGGCAATTAATGGCAAAACGATGAATATAAATCGTATTGATGAAGTAGTGCCTATAAATAGTGTAGAGATATGGAATATTACTAACAGTATGGGAATGGAACATAATTTTCACATACATGCAACACATTTTCAAATTATAGAACGTGATGGAAGCAGTGCCAATGTATCAGCCAATGAAAAAGGCTATAAGGATGTTGTACATGTTCCACCTTTTAGTTCGGTAAAGGTGATTGTAAAGATGGAAGACTATATAGATTCTAAAAATGGATACATGTATCATTGTCACTTTTTAGAACACGAAGATGATGGTATGATGGGACAGTTTACTGTAGTACAAAACCCCAATAATCCTGTAGTGAAATGGGCACCTATACAAATGGATGATATATTGACTTTTGTGCCGATACCGTTATAGGATTAATTTTAAAATTAATATAGGCATTATATAAACTAAATCATGCTAACATCCTACTAACAATGATAGGTTAAAATATGGCATAAGGAGTATATACATGCGTATCAAATATATGATGCTATTTGTAGTACTGTTGCCATATTATCTATTTGCCAGAGAACATACTACAGATATACAAACAGTCAAACAACTTATTAGTGCAGTGAAGCAGGCACCTGTGGAGAAACGGCGGGTGTTGATAAATGCATTAAAACTTAAATTAAGAGCTACACAGCAAGCGACACGAAACCAGGTAATGATAAATTTACGAAAAGCCTTTCATAGCCATCCAACTATAGGTTTTGGATTGCATCATACTCATAATACGAAACACACAGGTATGTGTGAATCTAAACGTTTGAAGCATCGTAGAAATAAACATCAACCAAAGCCAGGTCATCATTATCACAAGTAAAGACTGTATATGAAGAGCATAGTGTGGATTGGAATGATAGTATGGGCAAGTCTACTACATGCCTATAGCGATTATGATGTGGATGGTGTAGAAGACAGTATAGATCTTTGTCCTCATACACCTTTTGATAAATTGGTCGATGAAGATGGCTGTGAAGAAGGTAAAGGATATCCAGGCAGTTGGTCTTTACAGACAGGTATGATGATAGCCGTAGATACAAATAATTCCACACTCAGCAATGCTCGTATATCGATACAATATACCTATAAAAAATGGGATATATCGCTATCTACCTTTAGAGATATTAACGCTCTACCAGATGAAGATTTACAAACACTCTATATGAGTATTGGACATACCCAAAACTTTTGGGATGAGGTTGAGGCGAATGTAGCTCTAGGAATGAAGTATTCTAGTGCTCAGAACGATTACTATGCTACGTTAAATATGATACATAGTTTCGATAGCGATAGATACGTTTCTTTTTTTTATAGTTATACACTCCCAGAAGACAGTGCACTTCAGAAGTACCATAACTATCATACATTCTCTCTAGGCTACTCACAACAAATAACAGCTACATATTTGACAGGGCTATCTTATCAATTCTCTACGGCTAATACAGTAGATACGAACGCATATCATGCCCTTACATGGGAAAATACGCTGCGTTTGAGCGAGAGATATTATCTATTGGCTAGTTATAGTTTAGGCTTGAGTGAAGGTGCATCTGATCATTTGTTCAACCTACAGTTTGGTGTGGATTTTGATTAAGATACTTCTATTAGAAGATGATGCAAATCTAGGTGCCTCTCTTCAGAGATATCTTGTCTCGCAGAGTTACGAGGTAGATTGGGCAAAAGAGGGCGAAGAAGCGATTGATTTGAGTTATGATACACAGTATGATTTGTATTTGTTTGATATCAATGTACCTTTAGTAAATGGGCTAGATGTTTTGACAGGGCTTAGAGAGGCAGATGATTTTACGCCGACTATCATTATCTCTGCACAGATAGATGTGGAGTCTGTCACGCAAGGCTTCATAGCCGGGGCGGATGATTATGTCAAAAAGCCTTTTGACCCGGAAGAGTTACTGGTGCGTATTAAGGCAAAAACGGCACAGCTAAAAAAAAGTATAGAGATAAAAGGCTATAGACTAGTCGTAGATACAGAAGAAATCTACTATGAAAATATACTCTGTCAAATGGGAGAGATACAGCAAGGTATTTTTGTACAATTACTCAGACACTACCCTGATTTGGTGCCTAAAGAGAAATTGATGGAATACATTGATACGGACAATAATGGTGCATTACGTTTTCATATAGCAAAACTTAAAAAAAGTACAGGTTTAGAGATAAAGTCTGTACGAGGAGTGGGCTATCAAATTTTCTGAAAAAGAGTCATTTTTTAAAAGTTTTGTACTTTTTTTAGCGATGATGTTACTTTTTTTGTTTTTTGTTTTTTATCATTACAACAGTGATGAAAAGAGGCATATCAGACATAGTCTTTTTTTGGAAATGAAAAACTATAGTTTGACACTCAAAGATAAACGTTTTGATATCGATATTGTCGATAGAGATAGACATCAGCAAACCTATGAACTTTATGAAGATGATACACAACTATACATCTTGGTACCTTTTCCTGATACTGAAGATGAGTTGCTTAAAATATGGTACCCAAAAGATGCCTATCTATCACGTGTATCACAGATGCAAAGTACACTTTTGGGCTATTTTATACTGCTATTATTTGTGGCTATGGCACTCTCTTTTGTTGCAGCACGATATACCTTACAGCCTTTGCGTAGTGCTTTGCATTTATTAGAAGAGTTTATCAAAGATATTATCCATGATCTCAATACACCTTTGACCTCTATACTCATCAATCTTAAAATGATAAAAGAACAGAATGTTGAGTTAGAAAGTATCCGTAGTGCTACCAATACTATCGCGATGCTACATCAAAATTTAGATGCGTATCTTAGAGAACAAAAACACACCACAGAGCTATTTTCCTTAGAGAGTATTATAGAAGAGCAAATTGCTTTTTTTAAGCCTATTTATCCTCATTTAGATTGGCAGATAGACTTAGATACTGTATCTATACATACAGACAAACAGGCTATGAGTCGGATTGTCTATAACCTTTTGAGTAACGCTTGTAAGTACAATACCAAAGATGGCAAGATTGATATTGCCTTAACTCAAAAATCTCTCTCTATCCGCAATACCAGCCATGGGGTCAAACATCCAGAGAGTGTCTTTGAACGCTTTTATAAAGAGAGTGAAAGAGGCTTGGGCATTGGTCTACATATTGTGGCTAAGTTGTGCGAGACCCTACATATCACTAAGTACTTTGAAGTAGAAAATAATCTAGTGATAGTACGCTTAGATATCTCACTACTAACAAAGGACTAACAAACCTTTATTATTATTCCATATAATATTTAACATAAGGAATTAAAATGATAAAGAAAATAACACTTTCACTCATCGCAACAACACTTTTAGTAAGTGCTTCAGGACATGATAAAACAAAAATATATGCTCCTGTTCTAGTTGACAATATTGCGATAATGGTACCTGTCAAAAATGAGACGCTTCCTACAAAAACCAAAGCATACTTTGGTGATAAATTAAACAATCTTATTGATATTGTTGATGTAGATAATATGAGTCTCATAGCACAAGTACCTACAGGACATGAGATTACGTATGCTGCAGAGAGTATAGAACTTAATGGTGTGGTATCTAAATTTTATATAGATAACCGTGGGAGTAATGTGATTGATGTCCTAGATGCAAAGACCAATACAATCACAAAAAGTATTAATTTACCTTTTTATCCTAGAAGTTTAGAGCACAACAAAAATACTGATTTGGTTGTAGTATCTGGTAAAAATAAAACTATGGGAGCTGTGATTGATGCGAGAACAGATCGTCTGCTTTTAAGTGTAGGTGATACGGCTGATACTACCTCTACTGGGCATCCACAATGGCTAGATGATACACACTTTGTCATCCCAGATAGAGAGCACAATAGACTACTCTCTTATGCCATGAAAAAAAGAAATGGACAATGGAGTGCCACACTGCTTAATGCACTAAGTACCCCATCTTCTGTGCATACAATCATCCCACCATCAGTACATGGACAACATGGCAAGCAACATGGTAATGAAAAATCTATCATATTCTAT
>Ga0256833_1000636_pt1 | contig 26999 bp, 25 predicted proteins | sample 356284metaG_FD_190535 | JGI IMG/M metagenome (GOLD analysis project Ga0256833, IMG submission 190535) | Hydrothermal vent microbial communities from Mid Atlantic Ridge, Atlantic Ocean - 356-284 | ecosystem: Environmental > Aquatic > Marine > Hydrothermal vents | place: Atlantic Ocean: Mid... | reverse complement strand
GTCGTTTTGGCCACGTTTTCCACCGCGTTGATGCGCTGCTGCAATCCGCGAACGATAGGAAAAAGCTTTTCGTAGTTCGCTTTCTGTCCCTTCAAGGGATAGAAGGCGAAGGTCAGAATCGGAATATCGATGTCGATATCGAAGGGTTTGACCAGCGGCTGCATCACCCCTTTGGGGAGATGATCCATATTCTGCATCACTTTGTCGTAGAGCTTCAGGTTGGCATCTTCCCTGCGCTCGCCGATCTTGTAGACCACGTTGACGATCCCCACGTTATTCATCGAAATACCGTAGATATGATCGATCCCCTTGATCTCCCGAAGCTTCCTCTCCAGGGGATTGACGATAACGTTTTCGATCTCCCGGGGAGTCGCGCCGGGCATGGGGGCGATGACCGCCCCGCCGGAGATGGCGATTTGAGGATCCTCTTCCCGGGGCATCACCTGTAGGGAGATAAAGCCCAACAGCAGCAGAGAAATCCCCAGGACCGAAGTCAGGGGGTTTTTCAGAAAGCCGAGTGCCAGTTTTCCGGCGATATCTTTGGGCTTATAGTTGATCATTTCTTCTTATCCTCGAGGGGGATGTAGACTTTAGCGTACATACCGGGGAAGACGAAAGCTCCTTTCTTGTCGAAGCTCACCTTGATCTTGAACTTGTGGGTCATAGGATTGGAGGCGGGAATGATGGCGCTGATCTTCCCCTCGGTTTTGAGTCCGATGGAGGGGATCTCCACCTTCACCTTCTTGCCGATCCGGACATGGGCCAGGTTGCTTTCACTAATCTCAAGAAGCACTTTGAGATGCTTGAGATCGGTGATGACCAGAGCAGGCATGCCGGGAATCTGCATGTCCCCTTCGTTGAGTTTCTTGGCAACGACGACGCCGTCGTTAGAGGCCTTGATGGTTAGGTACTTGTACTGATTGAGCACCGCCTCTTTTTGCGCTTCGGCCTGAGCTACCTGCTTCTTGGCGATTTCGACCATATCTCTCATATTTTTCGCCGCCAATTCCAACTGTTCCAGCTCAAATTTGGAGACCATGTCCTTTTCAAAGAGTCGTTTGTTTCGGGCGAGGTTCAGCAGGACATTGTTGAGTTGATTCTGGTTCATCTGCAGGGCCAGCCGTGCCTGGGAGATCGCCAGGTCTACCTGCTTGACCGCCGCTTCGATCTCTTTGGAGTCGATCTCATAGAGGACCTGGCCTTTCTTGACCATATCGCCCTCATTGACCCGCATATTCTTGATAAAACCCATGAAGCGGCTGGTAACCATCTTTTGGTTGTCGGAGATCACTGTCCCGCTAAGGACCAGATCTTCGGCCAGCAAAGACGCCCCCGCCAGCAGAAGTGTCAAAAGGATCTTTTTCATGAACGACCTCCCAGATCGAGAATTTTTTCCAGTTCGAAGACTTTTTCACTGTGCCTATTCGCTATCTGCAAATATTTTAGCAGCACTTCCAATTCGATGGACTGCTTGATGAGCAAATCGGTGATAGATGCCAGCCCTTCTTTGTATTTTGCCTCATAGGTTCTGTAAATCTCCCGAGCCAGGTTGAGCTGCTTCTGTTCGCTGCGTAGATCATACTCCAGGGACTTCACTTCGGTGAGCATTTTACGCACCTGAAGCCAAATTCCTTTTTTGGCCAGCTCAACCTGCTGAGCGACCTTCATTCTCTGAACTCTGGCCTTTTCCAGCTTGGCCTTATCGCTTCCGCCGTTGAAGAGATTCATCTTCACCTGGAGACCCACCGTATAAAAATCTTTCTTGGCAAAATCATTCCAGAGGGTATTGTCGGCACTCCCATATTCGGCAAATGCCCCCACGGTGGGAAGGAAGTTCGCTTTCTCGGTCTTGATCGCGTGTTGGGCAATTTCAAGTCCCATTTTGGCCTTTTTGATGTCGAGGTTCATGCGCTCGATGTCGGCTTTGCTGACTTTTGGAGCCTTGACCAGTAGATGCACGGGGCGAATCGAAAGTACTTCCGTATCCAGGAGAAAAGAGAGGAACTGATAAGCCAGATCCCGATTGAGTTTTGCCTGATTGAGCATACTGTCGACCTTCGCAAGACGGGCTTCGACCTCCAGGACATCGGTCTTTTTTGTATAGCCCTCTTTTTTCATCTCAATGATCGTACGTTTGAGCCTCTGCATATTCCGGCGGATTTTCTTCAGGTTGTGGATATATCGCTGGACAAGGGTAATATCGTAAAAGGCTTTTTTGACCTGGAAAATCTTTTCGTTGCGTAACTTTCTAGTGTCGAGTTTGCTCATCTCGTAAAGTTTATGGGTAATTTTCTGATATTCGGTCAATTTCCCTCCCGTGTAGAGAGGAACCTGATAAGTCAATTTGGTGAGAAAGTGATTCCGGGGACCAGGGTAGTTTAGATCATGAGGTTGGATTTCAAGAATCGAACCCATCCCTTGCGTAAATCCCATAGGCAAACCGCCCGGATTGGCATTCATTCCTTCAAGCACCTGCCCCATCGGAGAAAGAAATTGGCTGAATCCGAAATCCGCAAATGTAGCTTCCCGGCTCTGAAGCTTGAATCCAAAAACGTTTCCTGCATCGTTGGAACGGAGAGCTTGAAGAGTAATCGCCGCCGTACCCCAGTTTTTACCCTGAACCGCCAACTCATCATACTTTTTCATCACCTCCTCATAACGGGAGACTTTGATCTCGATATTTTTCTTATTCAACAAGTCCAATGCCTGGGGAAGCGAGAGATTCTTGAGCCCTGCCAAAGCCGGCAAAGCCCCTATTAGTAGGATCGAAAGCGTGCGCCACATATTTGACTCCTCTGGTTTCGCTGCAGTTTGTACATTATAGCAAAAAATATAAATGAATGAACAAGTTAATAATAGCTAATTAATAGAAGATAAATATGAATGGAATTATATCAAGCTAGACTTATGCAACACTTTAGATGAAATGATAATATGGAGCTGCTCAGAGCGATACCGCCCTGACACTGATACAGGCAGGAAGGGCCGATAGCTCCTGGAGCATCTCACGGGGTACTTGCCCGTCAATGCGTACGACGGCAAGAGCCTGTCCATGGCTATCACGTCCCAGGCGAAAGTCGGCGATATTGAGCCCATGATCTGCTATGATACGGCCCACATCCCCGATCACCCCCGGTTCGTCGTTGTTTTTGAAAAGGATCATCCGCCCTTTGGGCTCCAAATCAAGGGTATAGCCGTCGATGTCGACAATCCTTTGGAGATTCTCTTCGAAAACCGTACCGCTAATACGGATCACGTCACCGTTTTGGGCCGTCAGCTTCACCGTGACAAGATTGTTGAAACCCTTGGCGTCGGGCTTGCTCTCTTTGACGATTTCAATCTCCCGCTCCTCGGCCACGTATTCTGCGTTGACATAGTTGATAGAATCAGCAAGAGATTCACTCATTACGCCTACCGTTGTAAAAGTCGTCAATGAGTCGATATACTCCGATACAGGTCCTTCTGCAATCACTTTGATCGACTTAGCCCCACTTTTGAGAACCTGAGCACTAAGGTTGCCGATTTTCTGACTCAACTCAAGGAACGGAGCGACAAAGTCCGGAAGTTCGCTCTCTTTGATCGGGAGATTGAGCGCATTGGGATAAGCAATCCCTTTCGCCGCGGCAATGGCATTTTCTGCCGCCTGCACGGCGATATTGCGCTGTGACTCCTTGGTATTGGCCCCCAGGTGCGGGGTGACGGTGACATTGTCAAGATCCAGCAACGGATGATCCGTAGCGGGTTCTTTACTAAAAACATCGATCCCTGCCATGGCAATTTTGCCGCTTTTAAGACCCTCGACCAAAGCCTCTTCGTCGTAAAGACCGCCCCGGGCACAGTTGATGAGGATGACGCCGTCCTTCATCTTCGCGATCTCTTCACGGCCGATCATCCCAATGGTTTCTTCGGTTTTAGGGGTATGGATTGTGATGATATCGCAGGCGAGAATATCGTCGAAATTCTCAGTATAGCCGATGTCGAGGTCGGTGGCCTTGCTTGGGTCGATGTAGGGGTCATAGGTAATTACTTCCATCTCGAAGGCTTTGGCCCGTTTCCCGACCCTCGAGCCGATGTTGCCAAAGCCGATGATTCCAAGCTTTTTATCTTTGAGCTCGGTTCCATACCAATCCTGACGACGCCAAATCCGTTCCTGCTTGAGGTGATTGTGTGCGTAGGGAAACTTCCGCACACAGGCCAGCATATGGGCCATCGTCAGTTCAACAGCGGCGATGGTATTGGCCGTAGGAACATTCATGACAACGATACCCAGCTTGGAGCAGGCGGGAATATCCACATTGTCCACTCCCACACCGGCGCGGACAATGGCTTTGAGTTTTTTGGCCTGAGCCAGGAACTTCTCGTCTACGTCGGTGGAGCTGCGGGTGATAGCCACGTCAGCGAGAGGAATGTAATTCTTGAGTAGAAGGTCTTTGGGTTCGTCGGCCGCGTTGATGAGTTCGACTTCCGGATCGGAAGCAAGGATTTTGAGCCCGCTCTCATGGATATGATCGCAGACTACGATAGTGATTTTGGACATCGAATCGATTCCTAAAAAAGAGTTATTTTTTGAGCTGATCTTTGATCAAATCGCCCAGTGTCATACTGTCGTCTTGCTCCTCATTGAGGTGCTTCAACGCTTCGCGTTCTTCTTGACGTTCGAGGCGTTTGACGGAAACACGGATACGATCGTTACGAGGATCGATATGGCTGATGACACCCTTGATCTCCTGGCCGGGTTCGATCTCATCAAACTTCAGCGGATGGAGATCCTCTGTACGGATCAAAGCGTCGACATTTTCATCAAGGGCGATGAAGACACCGAAGTCTTTTTTGTCTTTGACGGTCCCGGTGACGATGTCACCGACTTTGTGCGTATCGGCAAAGGATTCGACGGGAGATTTCTCCAGAGCCTTTTTGCTCAGGGAGATCTTGCCGGCGTCGGTATCGATCTTGACGATCTTGACTTCCACTTCGTCTCCGACGCTAAAGAGGTCCTTGGCACGCTTGCTCTTGTCCCAGGAGGCTTCCTGGTTGTGCAACAGGCCCTCGACGTTCCCAACGCGTACAAAAGCACCGAAATCAGTAAGGGATGAGACGGTACCGGTCACAATATCGCCGACTCGATGCGCCCGGGAAAACTCTTCCATCGGCTTGGGCTGGAGATTTTTGAGGCTGACGCGCAGACGACGCTTCTCTTTGTCGATCTCAATCACTTCGACATTGATCTCCTGGCCCACTTCCAGGTAATCTTTGGGGTGTTTGACATTCTTGTCCCAACTGATTTCTGAGACGTGGAGGAAGGCTTCGAGATCCTCACCCAGGTCAACAAAGACCCCATAAGGCTCGATATTGCTTACGGTTGCCGTAACGGTATCTCCTACGCCGAGGACTTCGTCGATGTTCTCCCAGGGATCGGGGTTGGCTTCTTTCACCGAAAGGGAAAGATGGCGTTTTTTCTTGTCGTAGTCAAGGGCGACGACGTTGACCTCGTCCCCTTCCTGATAATATTTGGACGGATTGACAGGGCCCTTGTGGGAGATCTGGGAGTAGTGGACCAATCCGTCCATACCGCCTACATCGACAAACATTCCGTAGCTGGTGATCTTCTTGACGACGCCGACGACGGGCTCTTTGCTCTCAAGAAGTTTCTCGACGATTTCCGATACGCGGGCCTTGTCCCGTTCGATCAGTTCCTTCCGGGAGATGACGACGGAGCCTTTCTCTTTGTCCACCTTGACGATAACCCCTTTGACCTTCTTGCCGATGGCGTCGGTCTTGGAACTGAGATACGAAAGGGTCCGGGGCATGAAAAATTCCAGTCCGTCAGCCTCGACGACATAACCGCCTTTGTTCTTCTTGACAACGGTGCCTTCGATGATGTACTCCTGATCTTCGTCATACTCTTCGATGAATTCGTTCATTGCCTGGCGTTTCTTGGCCAGATCGTAGGAGACCATGGGACGCTCGCCGCGGCTGCCGGTAATCACGACGGGGAGGGTGTCGCCCTCTTTAAAGAGGAGGTTTCCTTCCTCATCCCGCAGCTGATCCAGGCTGATAAAGGCTTCGTTTTTCCGACCGATATCAATGATAGCCTGGTTGTCTTCTTCGTTGATCTTGACGATAGTCCCTTCTGTCAGGTCCCCGCTGCTGCGGTCTTCCTTCTTGAAGGACTCCTCCAGCATCGCTTCAAAATCAACGTCCTCAATTTCGATGTCTTCGAACTTCATATACCTATCCTTACTTTGCTCTGAGTTTGGCGATAATTATACCGTCTTATGTTTAAAGAGAGGCCTGGACCAGGCAATGGAGAATGGAGAATGGAGAATGGAGAATGGAGAATTTTACAGGGTCGACAAAAATTGTCAAGTCGGAGTAACACGTAACACGTAACACGTAACACGTAACACGTAACACGTAACACGTAACACGTAACACGTAACACGTAACACGTAACACGTAACACGTAACACGTAACACGTAACACGTAACACGTTATTCGTTATTCGTTACTTGATGAGTCATTTCCTCAATTTGCTTAATCACATTCTGAACGATCCAGTCGGGAGTGGAGGCGCCGGCGCTGATCCCGCATAACGCTTTGCCCTTAAACCAGGCAGGATCTATCTCCGTCTCATTTTCGATCAGGTAACTCTCTTCGCAGTAGTTTTTGCAAATAGAGTGAAGTTGCTTAGTGTTGGAAGAGTGCTTGCCGCCGATGACGATCATCACATCTGCCTCACGGGCCAGCTCCGCCGCGGCATCCTGGTTTTCGAAGGTCGCATTACAGATGGTATTGAAGACCCTGACCTCCTTGGCCTGGAGGATCAGGGCATTGACGATCTTCATAAAATCCGCCGGCTTGCGGGTGGTCTGGGCGACGATGGCTACTTTGGAGCGCAGCGGCAGTCCTTCGAGCTCCGACGCTTCCAGGACCACAAAGACATCCCGAGGATCCTCTGCATAACTGACGACCCCTCTAATCTCCGGATGGTGTATATCCCCAAAGACGACGATACTGTAGCCTTCCCGACTCATACGCTCCACGATCTGCTGGGGAGTCGTCACGTAGGGGCAGGTGGCATTGATAATCTCCTTGCCTTCAGCCTTGAGCTGCCTAAGCTCCTCTTTGGGAATACCGTGGGTCCGGATGACAATGGACTCGCTCTGCTCCGCCTCCTCGAAGCTCTCCACCAAACCGATGTTGAAGTCCTCTTTGAGGCGTTTGATTTCATCTTTGTTGTGAATCAACGGTCCATAAGTGGAGCTGCCAGGATGCTCCTCGGCGATCTGGATCGCCCGCTTGACTCCATAGCAAAATCCGTAGGATGAGGCCAGCCGGATCTTCATAGTTTCACCTCCGTGACCTGAGCAAGCAGATCGAAAAAGTTGGGGAAGGATGTCGCCACGCAGTCGATATCTTCGATCTCCATCCCCGACAGCAATCCCGCGACGGCGAAGCTCATGGCGATGCGGTGATCCCCGTGGCTGTCGATGACGGCCGGGTGAATTGTCCCCCCCTCGATGGCGTAACCGTCCGGGTACTCCTGTGTCTCAATTCCGCATGCGTCCAGTGCCGCAAGGACCGAAGCGATCCGGTCGCTCTCTTTGACCCGCAGCTCGGCGGCATTGCGAACGACACTTCTGCCTTCTGCCGTCGCCATGGCTACCGCCAGAGCCGGCAATTCGTCAATCAACCAAGCAATCCGCTCGGAGACCTCCACCGCCCGGAGCTTTCCGTTGTAAGACACGGTGACGGTACCGATAGGTTCATAGAGATCTTCCTCCAGTTCATAGTCGATCGCTGCTCCCATCTGTTCCAGGACCTTAAAGGCTTCGATGCGGGTCGGGTTGAGAGTCACGCCCGGGATGCGAACCTTCGCTCCGGGAATAATGGCGGCAGCCACGGCAAAGAAAAAGGCGCTGGAGGGATCGGCGGGGACGGTAATATCCAGCGGCTCTAGAGGTTTTTCTAACGGCTCGATGACGATCCATCCCTCGGCATCGGTCTTTATGGAGGCTCCCATACCCCGCAGCATCCGTTCCGTGTGATCCCTGCTCAAAAAGTTTTCCCGATAGTAGCTAGGACCGTCGGCCCGCAATGCCGCAAGAATCAAGGCCGATTTGACCTGGGCCGAATCGATAGGCGATTCGTAGCGGAAGGCCCGAAGACTTCCCCCCCGGATGTGCAAGGGAGCCAGATTGCCGTACTCTCTGCCGTCGATCTTCGCTCCGATCTCCTGTAGCGGTGCCGTGACCCGTTTCATAGGCCGGGCCCGCAGATAACGGTCCCCGGTGAGAACAAAACTCCCCTCCACCCCCGCCAAAAGCCCGCAGTAGAGTCGCATTCCGGTACCCGCATTACCGCAGTCGAGGACATCGTCGGGCTCTTGCAATTGGGCCGGGGGCGTCAGACTTACGTCGCCGTCCCGGCGCACGACTTCGGCTCCTAACTGTTCGGCGATGGAGAGACTCGCCAGTGTATCCTCTCCCGTCAAAAAATTACGAATCGACGAAGGACGATCGCTCAGGAGTGCGAACATGGCACATCGGTGAGAGATCGATTTATCCGGCGCTATCGCCTCCAATGTCAGATCGAAGGGCTTGAGACACGGAGAGACGACGGCACGGCTCATCGCAGTTTCGCTCCGCATTCGCGCTCAAGACGCTCCAGGATCCGCCCCATGACCGCTTCAATCTCCTCGTCAGAGAGAGTCCCTTCATCCGACTGGAGGAAAAAGCGCAGCGTCATGCTCTTGAATCCTCCCAACTGCTCGTCTTCATAGCGGTCAATGGGGAAGAAGCGTCGCAGCAGCGGCTCTTCCAGCGATGCGACCGCCGCCTCCATCCGGGCATAGGGAAGCTCCCGGTCCACCAGGAGACTCAGATCCTTGAAGGTTCCCTGGTAGTTGGAAATGGGACGGGCGTTTCGATGGGGAGGGATCAGCGCCTCAAAATCCAACTCGGCAAGCACGGTCGCCTCCAGCCCCAACGCTTCCGCCGCGGCGGGGTGAAGGGTGCTGACCCAGCCCGCCTCCCGTCCGTGGACGATAACGTCAGCACACTGATAGGGGTGCATCAGACCGTTGTCCGCTTTCCGGGGTCGCAACTCGAAATCACCGAGGACCTCTCCCAATCTTCGAACAAAGGCGGGAAAATCGATCCGCGACGGTTTGCCCTGATTCAGGACGCTTGGCTCCTCCGCCTCTCCGCTCCAGAGGAAGCAGACCCGCTCCCGCTCCTTCCGCTTCCGATCGAAGGCAGAACCGATCTCAAAGAGAGGGATCCGCTTCTTGCCGTAACTGACATTGCGCCTGGCAGCTTCCAGGAGATTGATGCTGAGAGTGCTGCGTAGCGTATTGAGCTCTTCGACGATGGGGTTGAGCAGATCCACTGACGCATCCACGGTCTCAAAGCCGTAACGCTCCAGCGCCGCCCGCTCGGCAAAGGCATAGGTGACCACCTCGTAGAAGCCTGCGGCAACCGCCCGCTGGCGCAGGTCCCGACGGATTTTGAAGCGTCGGGCACTCTCGGTCAGGCGATTTGACTCGATCAATTCCAAAGGTTTGGCCTCGATATTGTTGATCCCCACGATCCGCAAGATCTCTTCGGCAAGATCCTGCAGATGACTGATATCATGACGCCAAGGAGGGACGACGACACCGAATCGTTCGGCATCGGTTCCGTGGATGACAAATCCAAGACGCTTGAGAATAGTATGGACCGTTCCTTTGGGAATCTCCTGACCGATAATGGCGTTGAGCCGCTCCAGGTCCACTGCAATCCGTCGCTCATCTCTCTCGCTCTCGACACTCAAAGGAGTTTCGCTAAACAGACACTTGCCCACTCTGTCACAATGTTCGCTCAGATAACTCATCCCCACCTGCAGCTCCGGCTCGCTCCCTCGGGAGCTACGGTAGTAGAGGGGGTCCGTCTCCAGCCCCTCCCGGGCGACTGCAGGGACCAGAATTTCCGGGTCGATATAAGAGGCTTCAAAGAGGACTTCCTCCGCAAGATCAGAGACTTGATACTCCCCATCGGCCCAAACGCCGACGATGCTAAGCCGTTTGTCTCCACTGGCAACCTCAACGACTCCCGGGGACTTTTCGGAGATGCTCAGAGGAATGATCCCCTGTTCATTTTTGAGCCGTGTGGCGTTGTAGGCCCGAAGAAGTACTCCCGTAGCATGGGTGGAGTAAGCGACGACTGACGCGACGGCACCTTCGCGGTACTCTCCCACCAGCCCCAGGCGCAATCGCGTCAGCGCGTCGGCGCGAAGCGACTCAACCTCTACCAACGTGTAAAAAAGATCGGCCTCGACGGGCCCCTGGGTATGCAGTTCGACGATTCGCGCTATCCCCCGACGCATATGTTTGATCGGCTGATACGCATGTTCAAGGAGCCCCCGATCCAAAGTGGCGCTAAGATCCCGCGCCACCCCCCGTATACTGAGGCAATCTCCCCGGTTGGCCGTCAGCTCAAGCTCAATCACCGTATCGTTCATGGTGAGCAGTTTCGTCAGAGGCGTCCCGGGGACCATAGAACCGAGACTCTCATCGAGGATCATAATCCCCGCTCCCATCTCCGGCAAGCCCAACTCTTTGGAGGAGCAGACCATCCCGAAACTCTCCACGCCCCGAAGTTTCGCCGGCTTGATGGCAAAGTCTCCCGGCAGAACCGCCCCGACCAATGCCACGGGTACATACTCCGCTTCCCGGACATTGGCCGCACCGCACACGATCTGCAGCGGTTCTTTCTCTCCCACGTCGATACGGCAAAGATTGAGTTTGTCGGCATCGGGATGCTTTTCGCAAGAGACGATCCGACCGACGACGACCTTCTCCGGCATGCCGTATCGGGTCATACTATCGACCTCCAAGCCGATACTGTTGAAGGTCTCGTAAAGCGTTTCGTCGCTGATCCCTTCGAGTGAAATAAACTCTTCCAGCCATCTTCTTGTGACGATCATCTAAACTGCTCCAACAAACGAATATCTCCCTCGAATAGCGACCGCAGATCGGGAATGCGGTGCAACAGCATGGCGAAACGCTCCACCCCCAGACCAAAGGCGTAACCGCTGACATTTTCATAGCCCACCGCTTTGAAAACGTTGGGATCGACGACTCCGCTACCCAGGACCTCCAGCCAGCCGGTGTGGGAACAGACCCGGCATCCCTTACCTTCGCAAAAGATACAGCTGATATCCACTTCTGCGGAGGGCTCGGTAAAGGGGAAGAAACTGGGCCGGAAACGGACTTCCACCTCGCCGAACATGTAGTGCAGGAAATCGGTAAGTATCCATTTGAGGTTGGCGAAGCTCACCCGATCCCCCTCCTCCACGACCAAGCCTTCGACCTGATGAAACATCGGCGTATGGGTCAGGTCGTAATCCCGGCGGAAGACCGGGCCGGGAGCGATGATGCGAATAGGGGGCTTTTGACGCATCATCGTTCGGATCTGTACGGGAGAGGTATGCGTCCGCAAAAGCGTTCCGTCTTTGAAGTAGAAGGTATCCTGCATATCCCGGGCCGGATGGTGTTTGGGAAGGTTGAGCGCTTCAAAATTATGGAAATCATCTTCCACCATCGGGCCGCTCTCTACGGCAAAATTGAGGGCGACGAAATATTCGACGATCCGGTCCATCGTTTCCCGTACCGGATGAAGGGCCCCTTTCTCCGAGAGACCCGAATACATCGTTACGTCCAACGCTTCGTTCCGAAGTCGCTCCTGGAGAGCTTCGGACTTGAGGGCTTCGAGACGACGCTCAAAGATCTCCTGCAACCGGGCTTTCTGTCGATTGAGCCCTTCGGCAAAACTTTTCTTTTCCGGACCCGGCACATCCTTGAGCTTGGCGAACTCCGCCGCCAAGAGGCCTTTTTTGCCGAAGATTTCGATCCGTACCTTCTCCAGCTCCTCCAGAGAGGAAGCCTTCGAAATTTTTTCTTCGAGATTTTCCAAATCCTGCCTCGCTTATTCACTAAATTGCCTGGATTTTATCGAAAAAGTGCTAAGAAGGCACCTCTCTACCGAAAAATCGACACTTCATATCTTTCTGACTTTGGTTATAATCCCTCAAATCAACTTTATCTTTAAGAGAAGAAGAGGAGTCGTCTATGTGCATCTTCTGCAAAATCGTCAAAGGGGAGATCCCCAATAACACCGTCCATGAGAACGAAGAGTTTCTCGCCTTTCACGACCTCTATCCCAAAGCGCCGATCCATGTGCTGATCATCCCCAAAAAGCACATCTGCTGTTTCCAGGAGACCGATCCGGAGACGATGGCGAAAATGACCCCTTTCATCCAGGAGACGGCAAACAAATTGGGCGTCGACGCCACCGGCTACCGGCTCATCACCAACAACGGCGACGACGGGGGCCAGGAGATTCACCATCTCCACTTTCACCTGCTTGGAGGCGGCAAACTCAAGTGGGAACACCTCCACGAAGATGCCCGCAAAAACCTCTAGATTCGGAATCAAATCGATGGGACTCCATCCCTAAAAGACGGAGCCAAGAAGAGAAAAAAGGAGGTTGAAGTTTTAAGGCTTCTGCAACCACTCCTCCATCCGTTGGATCTGCTCAAGGGTCCGTTCGGTCGCCGTCCCCCCCTCGGAGGCGCGGGCGTTCATGCTGCGGCGGTTGTCCAACAGGGCGCAGGCAGCTTCGCCGATACGAGCATCGACCTGGGCCAGCTCCTCAGCGCTCATTTCGGAGATATCTTTGCCAAGCTCTTCGGCCCGGTTGACCACATTGCCTACGATATGGTAAGCGTCGCGGAACGGCAGCCCCGCCTCTTTCACCAGCCAGTCGGCAAGATCCGTGGCAGTCAGGTGCCCCTTGGCGCAGGCAGCTTCCATGGCCTCTTCGTTGATCGTCATCTCGTCGATCATCTCCCGCAATACTCTTAGGCTCAACTCGGCGGTACGGACGCTGTCGAATACTCCCTCTTTGTCCTCCTGAGTATCCTTGTTGTAAGCCAGGGGAAGCCCCTTCATCACTGTCAGCAGACTAACGAGGTTGCCGTAGGCCCGGCCGGTCTTACCCCGAAGCAATTCGGGAATATCGGGGTTTTTCTTCTGAGGCATAATGGAGCTTCCGGTAGCATGTTTGTCACTCAGACGCACGAAGCCAAACTCGCTGGTGCTCCAAAGGATCAGCTCTTCGCTCAGGCGACTGATATGCATCATCATCGTCGCGATGTTGAAGAGGATCTCCAGGGCAAAATCCCGGTCGCTGACCGTATCAAGACAGTTGAGAGTCGGCTCTCGAAACCCTAGGCGCTCGGCGGTCAGGCGGCGATCGATAGGATGAGGCGTCCCTGCCAAAGCGGCGCACCCCAAGGGCGAGAGATTGTTGCGTTCAAAAGAACTCTCAAACCGCTCCACATCCCGACGAAACATACTGGCATAAGCCATCAAATGATAGCCAAGATTGGTAGGCTGGGCATGCTGGAGGTGGGTCATCCCCGGCAGCAGGGTCTCCGTATGTTCCCGAGCGACCCGCAGCAGCGAGGCTATCAACTCCCGTAGGAGCTTAGCAATCTGTCGATCGTGCCGCAAAACATAGAGACGGAAATCGACCGCCACCTGATCATTGCGGCTACGGGCGGTGTGCAGCCGCTTGCCCGCATCGCCGACCAGCTCCGTCAGGCGCCGCTCCACGGCCATGTGAATATCTTCGTCCCCTCCGTCGAGACCGAAAGTTCCATTCTCGATCTCCTCCAGTACCTGCTCCAGTCCCCGATCGATCGCTTCGAAATCTTCCGGGGAGATAATTCCTTGTTTCATGAGCATCCAGGCATGGGCCCGTGAACCCTCGATATCCTCCCGATAAAGCGCTTTATCGAAAGGCAAAGAGTCGTTGAGTGCCTTGAGCAGAGACGAACTCTCGGCCGAAATTCGAGCGGAAGCAATCTTTTTGGACATGAAAAACCTCTCCAGTTTTTAGGGGTATTTTAGCAAAGAACATAAAGCATTACGGATTTGCCCCTCCCCTTCCAAAGTTTTCATTTGGTAGAATACTAATTTATTAATTACTATTATTTATTTTTATTATCAAAGGAGAGCAGATGCGAAATTTGTTATGGAAATTTGGAATAGTTGGGGCTCTGCTGCTAAACGGTGTCATTTACGCAGAGATCCCCATCAAGAGGGTGCAAAGCTTTTTGCAGGAGGGAGGCGATCTGCGAATGCGGAGTATGCGTATCCTTCAGGAGTACGCCATGGTCGCCAGCAATAACCACTTTCGAGAACCGGACAAGCTGCTCTCTGAAGATATTGACCGTCTAAAGGAAGGACTCAAAAAGCTGCTGGGGTCCCTTAAAAGCGAGGAGGAAAAAGAGACCTTCCAAGCTGCCCGGCTACGGGACGCCCAAAAGAGCCTGCAAGCAGCCCAAACGATTCTTAAAACTCCCCCCTCCATCGAGAAAGCCCTGGAGTTCTGGAAAGCAATGGACGCGGTACGAGACGGGCTCAACCGCTCCCTCACCCACCTGAGCCAAGAGGTTTATCCCGATGAAGAGACAGTCCAGGGAATCATGTACGCCAACCGCCTCGCCACTATTGCCCAGCGATACGGGGCTCTTTATCTCTATCGGGTTATGGGCAAAGGAGAGGCCCTCCAGGCCCAAAAGCAACTCGCCTTTTTGAGTCGCTTTTTCCCCCATGCAATCTCCCAAGTTCGCGAAAGTACCGAAGAGCTACCCGAGGCGAAGAGAAAAGAGGTAGAAAAGGCCTTGAAGAATGTAGAGAAAAATCTAAACTTTTTCTACATTATGGGGAAGTCCTCCCGACACTTCATTCCGACCCTGATCTATGAAAAGTCGGATAATATCTCAAAAGAGGCGCAAGAGATCGTCACGCTCTTTCTTCAAAGTCCCACCGACAAATAGCCCGGATAAACGGGCCCGATTCAGCCTTTATTCTGGTGAGACTGCCGATGATAGCGCTCGACGATATCGGGATCGTGATGGAGGTTGATCTTGGCTTCCTCTTTGCCTTCATAGGGAATTTGTGAGAGGACATAGCGGATCGACTCAAGGCGGGCCCGTTTTTTATCATTGGAATCGACGATGATCCAAGGGGCATAGCTCGTATGGGTTCTGGAGAACATCTCCTCTTTGTAGTAGGTTATTTTATCCCACATCTCCTGGGCCTTTTGATCCACGGGACTGAGCTTCCAATGTTTTAGCGGGTTGGTCATCCGCTCCTTAAAGCGTTTCTGCTGAGTCTCCTTGGAGATGGAGAACCAGAACTTGATCAGAATGATCCCGTCACCGATGAGAGCGTGCTCGATCTCGGGGACCTCTTTCATAAATTTTTCGTACTGCTCCTGGGTGCAGAAGCCGTAGACAGGTTCGACGATGGCACGGTTGTACCAGCTACGGTCAAAGAAGACGATCTCACCCGGATCGGGCAAGTGTTTGAAATAACGCTGAAAATAGAACTGTCCCGTCTCCACTTCCGTAGGCTTGGGCAGAGCCGCGACACGGAATTTCCGGGGATTGAGATACTGGATGAAGCGTTTGATCGCTCCGCCTTTCCCGGCGGCATCGCGCCCTTCAAAGATGATCATTACGCGCTTCTTGTTCTCGTAGATCCAGTTTTGCAGCTTGATCAATTCCACTTGGAGTTGGACCAGTTCCTGCTCATATTCCACATTACGGATGATTTTCGCCAGTTTTTTTTTCTTTAGCAGTTGTGAAAGCCCGCTTTGGGTTCGTAGGAGCTGAAAGTTGTGTTCCAGCTCCTTGACGATCTTTTTGAGCTCTTCATCCTTAATATTTTTTCGCAAATACTCCAAGTCTTGGAAAATGGTCTTCATCGTGCTCCTTCTTACTTCGGCTTACTTCGGCATATTTTTTAATTCTACTCCTCGGAATATTTTGGAAAGCTGAAGGGATCTTTTCGGAAAAATATCCTCCATCAACAAGATCGCTCCCCGTGGCAGGGCTTCACTCACCGATACTTCACCATTCCCGGCGGCACCGCTCCATCAGGGCTAGGACCTCTTCGTCACTGACGTCATACCAATGGGCATAGACCTGAGCCACGGCATGGAAATCCGGCGGCGACTCCAGGACTACCAACTCATCCGCCAATTGGGAAAATTCTCGGACCGAATAGGGGCCCGCCACCGGTACCGCGACGGTTACGGATGCCGCCTTTTGACGCCGACACATCTCCAGAGCCGCGTGCATCGTCGACCCCATGGCGATTCCGTCATCGATCAGGATCACGGGACGCCCCTCAAGGGGTGGCAGCGGACGCCCCCCTCGCAACACATCGATCCGTCGACGAATCTCCCTCTTTTGCTCGGCGATAATCCCCAGGACTTCTTCTTCGCTTAGCGGGATCGACGCCCGGGGATTGATATAGACCGTCCCGTCTTCGGCAATGGCTCCGAAGCCGCTTTCGGGATTGAAGGGATAAGGAAGTTTCCGGCAGACGATGAGATCAAAATCGCTCTTTAGAGCCCTGGCCACTTCGCATCCCACCTCCACACCGCCGCGGGGAATTGCCAGAACCAACAGTCCCGGCTCTCCCCGACGATGCCTCAGTGCCTCTCCGAGCCGTCGACCCGCATCTGCACGATCTAGAAACATGATTCTTCCTTTCCTTACGGAATTCTCCTGAAACTATTATGGCGCCGCCTCCAAAAAATGTCAACGGCACTGAAAAACAACGAAACCTTTGGTTTCATAGACTCGAGTTTTTGTGCACATGCGACTCCGAAACGCCCAATCCGCAAAGCCAGCACGTGCCTTTGCCGGGATAAGCCCCCTCAACCCAAAGGTCTTGATTTCCCGGAGCCTTCGATTTGGAGTATAATGCCGAAAATCCTGTGAGCGGAGAATCCTGCGTGTCCCAGACCCTTCCCCTGATCGACGATTTTCGATCCCTTGTCACCGAATCCCGTCCTCTTATCGATACTCGCGCCCCCGTGGAGTATGCCAAAGGCTCCTTTCCCGGGGCGATCAATCTGCCGTTGATGACCGACGAGGAGCGAGCAGCCGTCGGAACGGTATACAAACGCGAAGGCCACGACGCTGCCGTTCGGCTGGGGCACAAACTAGTCTCCGGGCCGATCCGACGATCACGGATCGATGCCTGGCTCCATTTCATCTCTATGCATCCCGATGCGGTGATTTTCTGCTGGCGCGGGGGAGAGCGCTCCCGGATCGTCCAGGAGTGGCTCGCCGCCGAGGGCATCGTCATCCCCCGTATCCGCGGCGGCTACAAAGCCTTCCGCCGCTATCTGATGGAGGAGAGCCTGCGTCTGATCACGGCCAAAAACCTGTTGATTCTCGGGGGAAGAACCGGCTCAGGCAAAACTCTCCTGGTCGAGCGCCTTCCCGAGGCTATCGACCTGGAGGGACTCGCGCGACATCGAGGATCGGCCTTTGGACGATATGCCCGGCCCCAACCGAGTCAGATCGACTTCGAAAATGCACTAGCCTTCGCTCAGATCCTCCACGATGCCGAGGGACACCAACGACTGATCCTCGAAGACGAAAGCCGCAACATCGGCCAACGCTACTTACCGCCGGAGTTTTTCGCCCGGATGAACGCCAGTCCCGTCGTGTTGCTGGAGCGTTCCCTCGAGGAACGGATAGAGATCAGCTATGCCGATTACATTCTCTATGCACAAAAAGAGTACGACGAGGCCTATGCACGCGGAGAGAGCCCCTTCGACTGGATCGAAACCATGCGTCACAATTTCAAACGGATCCGCAAACGCCTGGGGCATGAACGTTACGGAAAATTTCTAGAGATGCTTGAATCGGCGTGGCAAGAACAGCGACGCACGGGGAATCCCGAAGGACACAAAGCCTGGATCCGGGCCCTGCTCCAAGAGTACTACGACCCGATGTACGACTATCAGATCGAGCAGAAAAAGGAGCGCATCATCTATCGAGGGAGCGAAGAAGAGATCTTGGCATACCTCCGCCGTCATCCCTAAACCCCTTTGGGCATAATCGGATCAACGAACGATAAGCATCGCCCCTGAATACCCTGTCACTTCACCAATCACCGCGGCATACTCATATCCCTCTGTATGAAGTCGCTTTAAAGCCTCTTCTGCCTGCTCAGGCCGTACGGCTGCCAGCAGCCCTCCGGAGGTCTGGGCGTCGTAGAAAAGAATGTCGTCGTTATCCTCGGCTTCCCATCGGACTTTTTCCCGTAAGTAGGCCCGGTTGTTGTGGCTCCCGCCGGGGATCAGTCCCATCGCCGCCATCTCTTTGGCCTCTTCAAGAATCGGCAAAGCCCCGTAATCGAAGGCCAGGCTCACCTCTCCCCGGCCCGCCATCTCCGCGGCATGACCCGCCAGGCCGAAGCCGGTCACGTCGGTACAAGCACTCACGTCGAAGCTGCGTAGCGCCAGCATTGCCCGATAGTTGAGCTGGGCCAGGATTCCCGCGACCTTGTCGACCGTCGCATCGGGAAGCATGTCGGCCTTGATTGCCGTGGTCAATACTCCCATTCCAAGGGGTTTGCCCAGTATCAGGAGATCACCGATACGGGGGGTGTCGTTTCGCCAGATTCTCTCAGGGTGCGCCCATCCCGTCGCGCTCAGCCCATAGGTCATCTCCGGCGCCTCGATGGTATGGCCCCCCACCAGTAGCGCTCCGCATTCCCGCACCTTGCTCTCTCCGCCGGCCAGGATCTCCGCCAGGACCTCCGGAGGATGGTTGCAGGCATCGAAGCCTACAATATTCAGCGCCGTTGCCGGATCGGCATTCATGGCAAAAAGATCGCTCAGGCTATTGGCTGCGGCGATCTGCCCGTAGCGATAAGGGTCGTCTACAACCGGCGTAATCAGATCCAGGGTCTGGACCATCGCCCGCTCGTCGTCCAAACGCACCACCGCCGCATCGTCGCTACTGCCGATACCGACCAAAATCCGTGGGTCGTCGCTCTGAAAGTCCGCCAAAAGATGTGAAAGCTCTCCCGGAGCCAATTTGGCGGCTCAGCCCGCGGCTTTGACGAATTTGGTGAGCTTGTGATGCGTATTCCGCTCTCTCATTCTGTTCCTTTTTTTTAGAAAATTGACTCTATCTCTCTGAAAGGATAGCAGATTTCAGACACCAATATATCATTGATGGTTATAGTTATTTTAGCTTGGTAATATGTTAAAATTCATTCAAGAATTGCCCGAGGCTCGGGCCGACATAAAATGCCGTCTCTCTCTTTGATATCACGACATTTTATCTCCGTATCTTTGCCAGAGCATCAAAAGACATAAAGGATTTTCTATGCAACGACGCGACTTTATCATAAGCCTCAGTCTGGGAGCCTTGGCTACCCTCCTGCCACTCGATGCTAACGAAACTGCTCCATCGGACATCAAGGCAAAGGGCGGAGCAACCCGCCGTTTTCATGTCGTCTACGACTTCGATCTGCACAATCCCGAAGGCAAGGGTCCCTTCCCCGCCCGGCTCTGGAACCCCATGCCCTACAATGCCCCCTGGCAAAACGTCCGTATCCTCCATTTTGAAGGGAACCAGGACCTCTGGAACCTCAACGACGACAATGCCTACGACGTACCCATCCTCTACGCCCAATGGCGAAAAGGCAATATCCCCAAAAAGCTCCGCATCGAGATGGAGATCGAGACCAAAGAGCGTAGCGTACCTCTCAAGCTCATCGAGGAGGCTTCCAAGCGACATCTCCCCGTCCCTCCTTCGGTGCGCCGCTTTCTGGAGCCGACCGAGCATATCCCCACCGACGGAAAGATCAAAGCCAAAGCGGAGGAGTTGACTCACGGAATTGACGATCGCTTCAAAAAGGTCAAAAAGATCTACGACTGGGTGACGGAAGTGACCTTCCGGGACCCCAAGGTCATCGGCTGCGGTATCGGTCATGCCGGCAAGATGATGGACAGCGGCTACTTCGGCGGCAAATGCACCGACATCAGCTCCCTCTTCGTCGCCCTCCTTCGTGCCGCCGGCATTCCGGCCCGAGAGGTCTTCGGCATCCGCCTGGGTAAGAGCCACTTTTCCAAAGCCCTGGGCAAAGCCGACAAAGAGGGCGTCGCCGATATCACCACCTGGCAGCACTGCCGGGCCGAGTACTACATCCCCGGAGCGGGCTGGATCCCCTCCGATCCCGCGGATATCACCAAACTCGAACTGGTAGAGGATCGCAAATACGATGATCCCAGAGTCCAGGAGCTCAAACGCCGTTACCTCCATAGCTGGGAGATGAATTGGGTCGGCTTCAACTGGGGCCGGGATTTCGTCCTCTCTCCCAAACCTGAACAGTATCCCATCAACATGCTGGGTTACCCCTACGCCGAAGTGGAGGACGAGCCTTTGGATTACTACTTGCCCGAGACTTTCAAATACCACATCGTCAGCCGGGAGATCCGCTAAGGTGGAAAATCCAGCATACTTTTCACCCCAAAATAAAAAGCGTCGTCTGGCGACGCCCACCAAACCTATTACATATTACATATTCCCTATTCCCTTTCTCATAAAATCGGAGATTCCGGGATGAAACTCGACTGCCGGGATCTTGACTGTCCCGTCCCCGTCTTGCGAACCAAAGAGGCCCTGGAAGCGATGGAAGAAGGAATCCTCGACGTGGAGCTCAACACCCTCTCTTCCATCGAAAATGTTAAGCGCTTCGTCCAATCCCAGGGGCTCTTCTTTGAAGTGAAGCACCTCGGGCCGCGCCACGTGATTCTCAGTATTGTCAAAGGCTACGAATGTGCATTGGAGCCTGCCGGTACCGTCGAAGCAGTGGACAATCGCATCACGTCAAAACCCCCTTCCCCTTCCGATACCGAGGTCGACGAGGCGCTCCGGGCGGCCCAGATCGCCCAGGCCGCCCGCGAAAGTCGCGACGCCAGGAAGTTCTATACCTTACTCTTTGGAGGAATCGTCTCGGCGCTTCTGGCCAGTACCTGCTGTCTGGGGCCTCTGCTCTTTTTGCTCTTTGGCGTGAGTGTAGGCTCCCTGGGATTCCTCCAGGCCTTCGCCCCCTACCATGGCTACTTCTCCACGGCGGCAATCGCGGCGGTAAGCTACCTCTGGTTCGACTGGTGGCGGGGACGCAAAGAGCGAATCGCCTGCGCCACGAGCCTCTGCAAACACTACACTCTCTACCTGAGTCTGGGGACGCTCTTCGCCGCCGTGCTGGCAAGCTATCCCTGGTGGCTCCCCCTACTCATCAACGATTAAATCAGGAGAAAAACAATGAAAAGAATTCTGGGAATTGGTCTTATGCTGAGCCTCAGCCTTGGTGCCGAGAAGATCGCCGTCATCGAAATCAAAGGAATGAGCTGTCCTCTCTGCACCGTCGCCGTCAAACGCAGCCTCCAAAAAACCCCCGGCGTCTTCAAGGCCAAGGTCAAACTCAACACCCGCCGGGCGACGGTCCGCTTCCAAGACGATCTCAACACAAGCAAACTCCTGGAAGCCATCCGGGCCGCCGGAGGTTACGAGGGTAAGATCCTCTCGGTGACGCCTTCGGCACCCCAAAAGCACTGACACAGCGGTTCGAGGAACTTACGCCTCACGGGCCTCCAGCTTTTCGACAAGAATCCTGCGGCCTTTTCGATTGGCTTTGCAATACTCGACGACCATTCCGTGGCTTCGGGCCCATGCCTGGGCGACGCTCATGCCAGGGAAAAGCTCCGCTTCCCGACCCGAGAGCCCTTCGATCATCCACGACTGGACCTCCTCGTATCCGTCAAGTACCCATCCCAACGCCGCAAGAAGTCGGGCCGTATAGCTGTCGACGACGAAGGCTTCTCTGTAACAGGCATAGTTGAGAATCGCGTCGGCGGTTTCGGGGCCTATGCCTCTTTGCCCCAGTAGCCACTCCCGATCCACCGCCTCTCGAAACCCTTCGAAATCGCCAAAGGCTTCAAGGATCCCCCGACTCAAAGCCCTTAGATTTCGCCCTTTGGCAGTATGAAATCCACTGGGCCGAATCAGAACTTCCAGAGAGTCCTGGGGATACTCCGCCAATCGTTCGGGACCCAACAGCCCCTCCTGGCGTAGATTTTCAAGGGAAATCTCTACCCTTTGCCAATTGGCATTTTGTGTCAGAACCGCGCCGATTACGGTCTCGAAGCTACCGCTGTTTGGCCACCACCAGGGATCGCGATCCGCCCGGTCGTATCCGAGATTTTTGAGACGACCAAGGAGTTCAAAGGAATCGGAAAAAATCATGAAGAATCAATAATGCATTCTGTAAGGATAGTACACGGTAAAGCTTTCTCTCCTTACCCTTCACGCTTTTTTCAGGCTTTTCCGGCAAAGGGGAGCAGGGCGCTGGCCCAAGTCAAACCGCCTCCGAAGGTATCGAGGAGCATCAGATCACCGTAGTGCAGGCGTCCCTCTTCGTAAATATCGTTGATCGCCATGGGGATGGATGCTGCAGAGGTATTGCCGTATTTGTGGACGGTCAGAACGATCTGATCCTCCCGCATTTTTAGCGCTTTACCTACGGCATCGATGATGCGGTAGTTGGCCTGATGAGGAATGAAATGATCGATCCTTTCGGCAGGGATCTTGTTGTGTTCCAGAATCTCTCTCACATCCTTGGTCAGTGTCTTGACCGCCAGCTTGAAGGTCTCATTGCCCTTCATCTTCACATACTGCAGGCCCTCTTCGATCACTTGGCAAGTCGCCGGATGGACCGACCCCGGAGCCGGGGTCATGAGAAAATCGGCATAGCTGCCGTCGGCGCTGGCATGAATATCGATAATTCCCTCGTCGGGATCCTCCGTCGCCGAAATCACCGCCGCTCCGGCTCCATCGCCGAAGAGGATACAGGTGCTCCGGTCCGTATAGTCCACGATGGAGCTAAACTTCTCGGCACCGACAAGTAGGACATGCTTTTTCATCCCCGACTCTACAAAGGCCTTGGCGATACTGAGCCCGTAGACAAAGCCGCTGCAGGCTGCGGAGATATCGAAAGCCTGAACGTTACGGATGCCCAGTTTGTCGGAGATGATACAAGCGGTTGCAGGCATGTTGAAGTAGTCCGGGGTGACCGTAGCACAGAGCACCAGATCGATATCTTCCGTTTCCAGCTCCGCCCGGGCGATGGCATCGCGAGCCGCTTCCACGGCCAAATCGCTAGTAGCCTGGCCGGCATCTGCGATGTGTCGTTCCCGGATTCCGGTGCGTTTGACGATCCATTCGTCGCTGGTCTCGACCATCTTCTCCAAATCTTCATTCGTGAGAATCTTCGGGGGGACATAAGCGCCGATAGAGCGCATAGAGGCATAGATAGGGGTAGATGATGACATGGAACTCCTTAGGCCTGACAAATGGAGCTTATTTTAACATAAGGGGGCTTTCAGGGGAAAAAGGAGGAAGGGAGAAAAGCGGGAAACTACTTGCGAATTTTGAAAGAACTCAACTTTTCTGGCCGTTATTTCGTACCAGTAGCTCTTCAATTTTGCGATTAACGTCGGATCGGGAGAAGTTGATCGCCTGGAAAATGGCATTTTTGATCGCTTTGGCGTTGCTTGATCCATGGCTGACGATGGCGCAGCCATCGATCCCCAGTAGCGGTGCACCGCCATACTCGGCATAATCCACCTGTTTTTTGAGCCGGGCAAAGACCTTCTTTTTCATCAACAGGGCTCCGATCTTTGCCGGCAGAGATTTTCGGATCTCCTGGCGCATCATCGTAAAAATTGCCTCGGCAACCCCCTCGCTAGTCTTGAGGAGGATGTTTCCCGTAAAACCGTCGGTGACCACGACATCGACCGAGCCGTTGAAGATATCTCGTCCCTCCACATTCCCTTTGAATCCGGGAATTTTTTGCAGGAGGGGGAAAGCCTCTTTGGTCAGTTCGTTACCTTTGGAGGCCTCTTCTCCGTTGGCCAAAAGCCCGACCCGCGGCGATGCCAACCCCATGACTTCCTGAGCATAGACTTCACCCATGGCTCCGAACTCGTAGAGGTTTCTGGCTTTGCAATCGACGACTGCTCCTACATCCAGGACCAGGGTTTTTGCATTGTTGATATTGGGCATCAGCGTAGCGAGGGCCGGCTTGGAGATATGAGGAAGGCGCCCGATTCGCAGAGTCGCGAGAGTCATGGTCGCGCCGCTGTGTCCCGCTGAGACGACGGCATCCGCCTCCCCTTCTCGGACCAGCTCCACTGCTTTGTAGATGGAGGAGTCTTTCCGACGCAAGGCATTGGTCGCCTGATCGTGCATATCGATCACATCGGAAGATTCGACGATATGAACCCGTTCGAGATAGTATTCGGGAAGATAGGAGAGGATCGCATCCCGATCCCCGACAAGAATCAGATCGAAATTTCGTTCGTCCAGGGCCTGAATGCAGCCCTCGATGATGGGTTCGGGACCGTAGTCTCCGCCCATGGCGTCGACGGCAACGCGGACGCTGCGTTCGCTCCGGGGCATCAGGACTTGTATTCGCCTGTGGTGGGGTTCATCTTGTGGGGCATTCTCCAGGTACCGTCGGCGTCTTTGACGGGTCGGGGAAGCTGAACTTTGTAATGAGTGCGGCGCTTGGCGGCGCGGGTTTTGCTGTGTCTTCTCTTGGGTACTGCCATAGTGAATCCTTTCTAGTTGGGTTGGTCAATATTCAATGTCGATTTCGCCCTCACTCTCTGCACATTTAGGGCAGTAGTGATAGGCCAAACGGTAGGAGGAGAGTTCGCTCTCCAGGATCTCGGCGACATCGATTTCGCCGCCTAAAAACTCAATTGTATCCAAATTGTCCGAAACTTTCTCCGGGCGATCCGTCAGGCGAAGTTCCAGAGGAAACGATAACGCCTCTTCAAACTCCGTTCCACAACGGTCACAGTGAAGTTTCAAAACACCGGAAATCTCGCCTTCGAGAATCGCCAGATGGTGCCCCTTTTTTTGCAAGGTTCCCACGAGGCTCATTCCGCCTTCGCTGTAGCGGAACTCTCCTGGACTTCGCCCCACCTTGGCGAAGGCGATTTTCATCTCGGATCTCTTGGATTAAACGATCTCGCGCTTGGCGAAGAAAAAGGCAATCTCGATCGCCGCATTCTCCAAAGAGTCGCTCCCGTGCACGGCATTGGCATCGATGCTCTCGGCAAAATCGGCACGAATCGTTCCGGGAGCGGCTTCCTTGGGATCGGTGGCTCCCATCAGTTCACGATTCTTGACCACGGCATTCTCACCCTCGAGAACGGAGACGACGACGGGACCGGAAACCATAAAGTCCACCAGCTCGCCGAAGAAGGGGCGATCTTTGTGAACGGCGTAGAAGGCTTCCGCATCGGCACGGCTGAGTTGCAGCTTTTTCATGGCGGCGACACGCAGACCGTTGCTTTCAAAGCGGTCGATGATCTTACCGATCACATTTTTAGCCACGGCATCGGGCTTGATGATGGAGAGGGTCTGTTCCATAGAGTACTATCCTGCTGTAAATTTTGGAGGGGGATTATATCATAAAGTTTTTAAATGAAAGGATAAATAATAGGGGAATCGATCAAGAAATAGGTGAAATCTCCCCGCTCACACGGGGAAGACCTCAGTCTTCGATGACAGGAGCGTGGTTGGCGCGTGCCTCAGCGGGGACATCATCCCGGCAGGGCATTCCCTCGACACACTCATCCCAGACGATGCATCCCTCGGTGGGGCATGCCTCGGCACAGGCAGGAACATCATGATAGCCTACGCATTCGACACACTTGTCGTGGTAGACATAGTAGATATCCTCACCGGTAGGGTTATCGTCCTCGTCAACAATCGCTTCGACGGGACACTCATCGATACATGCCGCACAGTTGATGCAGATGTCTGTAATCGTTACTGCCATATAGCTCTCCTTTTTCGTTTTGTGAATCACACTATATCACAGGAAGATTAAACGACTCTTTAACCTTTTGTTCCCGTCTCATCGGGTATTGATCGTTACAAAAGGTGACAGATATAAGGGCTCAGAGACCGAGCCAGGAGCGAATCTCTTGGACTCTGTCGGTACGCTCCCAGGTGAAATCGGGCAACTCTCGTCCAAAATGTCCGTAAGCGGCCGTCTGGCGATAGATAGGACGCAGCAGATCCAAATCCCGGATGATGCCCGCGGGGCGCAAATCGAAGACATCCCGAACGCAAGCTTCGAGCTTGGCCTCTTCCACCCTGCCCGTCCCGTGGGTCTCGACCATGATGGAGACCGGCTCGACGACCCCGATGGCGTAGGCGATCTGGATCGTCACCCGATCCGCTACGTCGGCAGCCACCAGGTTCTTGGCGACCCAACGGGCAGCATAGGCGGCAGAACGATCAACTTTCGTGGGATCCTTGCCACTGAAAGCTCCTCCGCCATGGGGGCAGCTCCCTCCGTAGGTATCGACGATGATTTTACGACCCGTCAATCCCGCATCTCCCTGGGGACCCCCGATGACAAACCGGCCGGTCGGGTTGATATGATAGACGATATCCTCGGCGATCAGCTCTTTGGGAATCACGGCATGAATCACCTCTTCGAGGACATCGCGGTGCAGTTGCTTTTGCTCCACTTCTGGAGCGTGCTGGGTCGAGACGACGACCGTCGTGACCGCCATCGGCTTACCGTCACGGTAACGGACGCTCACCTGGGCCTTGCCGTCAGGGCGCAGATAGGGCAGAGTTCCGTCCTTACGCACCTGAGCCAGGCGGGCAGTGATTTTATGGGCCAAAGATATCGGCAGAGGCATCAACTCCTCCGTCTCCCGGCAGGCATAGCCGAACATCAATCCCTGATCCCCCGCTCCCGTCTCGCCGGAAGCCTGATCGACTCCCTGATTAATATCGGGGCTCTGCTCCCCGATCCCGTTGAGCACTCCGGCACTGCGATAGTCAAAACCGAAGCTGGCATCGGTGTAGCCGATCTCACGAACAACTTCCCTGGCGATGTCCTGCATGGGGGCGTAGGCATGGGTCTTGAGCTCACCGGCAATGACACAGTAACCGTTACTCAAGAGGGTTTCACAAGCAACGCGCGCTTCTTTGTCCCGTTCGATAATATAATCGAGAATCGCATCGCTGATCTGAT
>Ga0256833_1000635_pt1 | contig 27007 bp, 26 predicted proteins | sample 356284metaG_FD_190535 | JGI IMG/M metagenome (GOLD analysis project Ga0256833, IMG submission 190535) | Hydrothermal vent microbial communities from Mid Atlantic Ridge, Atlantic Ocean - 356-284 | ecosystem: Environmental > Aquatic > Marine > Hydrothermal vents | place: Atlantic Ocean: Mid... | reverse complement strand
CTAGGCTATGGAGAAGACTCGCACCGCCTCGAGCCGGGTCGCAAGCTGGTTTTGGGCGGCGTCGAGGTCGCCAGCGACCGCGGACCGCTGGCCCACTCCGACGGCGACGCTCTTCTGCACGCGGTCGCCGATGCGGTGCTGAGCGCCGTCGGCGCGGGGGACATCGGCGAGGTCTTTCCCGACACCGACCCGCAGTGGGCGGGGCTCGCCGGGGCCGAGCTGCTTGAGCGGGTGCTCGAGCTCACCGGCGCCCACCCGCTCGCCTGTGAGCGCCCCCGCTGCGGCCGGGTGCTTCAGGTGCGCGCGGTGGTGACGCTCGACCGCCCCAAGCTGGCCCCCTACCGCGAGGCAATGCGCCGGCGCATTGCCGAGCTGTGCGGGCTCGAGCCCGCCGACGTGAGCGTGGCCTTCAAAACCAGCGAGGGGCTGGCCCCGGAGCACGTGCAGGCGCGGGCGCTGGTGGCGCTGGAGGAAGGTGGTGGGTAGGGCTTGATACGCGCAAAAGGCGATTATCCGTATGCTTTTGCGAAGGCCTGGGCCATGTCCCAGCTGGCCAGCTCGAGGCGTATTATCTCTTCGATAAGCGCGTTTATGCGCCGGACTTCGTCTTCGCTGGCGGCGTCTAGGGCCTCGGCGGCCGCCTCGCTGAGGTCGTGCAGGTAGGCCATGAACTCGGGCAGGCTCCAGTGCTCGGCTAGGTTCATAAAGGCGCGCGAGCGCGGGGCGGCGGCGTTCCAGGCGTCGTGAAATATGCGGTTTATCGCCCAGAGGCCGGTGATCCCGACCGGGTAGGGCTGCTGCCCCAGCATCCGCAAAAAGGCGATGTAGCGCTGGCGCGCCGGGTGCGGCGGCGCGGCAAGGTCTATCGGCTGGTAAAGCATCCAGTCGAGGTCTTCGACTATGCTGCTGAGACCGTTGGCCAGCACTAGACGGTGGCGCTGCGGCGCCCTCTTGAGCAGGTCGGCCTGAAAGGCCAGCATTCCCTCGACAAAGTGATAGTTCTGCTCTATCCAGGCTTGGGCGCTGCGCTGGGAAAGAGCGTTCTCGGAAACGAGGCGCAGGAAGGGGTGCCCAATCACCTTCTCCCAGCCGCGCCAGTGGGCGTCTCGTAACGCCATTAGGCTCTTCATCTCTTCAGGTTAGCCGTCGCCATAGCCTTTGCGAGCAGAATCCAGTAGAATTTCTTCTACTAGTTCCATGTATTCATCTTTGGGGATGAGCGCCGCGCCGCGGCTGCCTCGAGCCAGGTAGTAACGCTCGTCTAGTTTAAGCTCTAACCGCAGCTCGCGGCAGTACTCTACTCGCTGCAGACGCGGCCTCGTACGCGGCCGCAAAGCGCGCGATAAGCGCTCGATCAACAGCGCTAAGCGCCACCTCGTCAGTCCTGGCATACCCGCATTTTAACCGCGGCCCAGCCGCAATAACAGCCCTCCCAGGCGCGCGGCCGGCACCCGCTGCAGGCGGCCGCGCGCCACCCTGGCAAGCTGGCGGCTAAAGCGCAGCGCCCGCTCCTCGTCGGCCAGCAGGTATACGGTCAGAGTAGCGCCGACGCGGCGCAGAGCCGCCGCGCGAGCCAGGGTTTCGCGGCGGATAACCTCGTCAAAGCCCCAGGCGTTCCTGTAGAGGCCGCCGTCCGCCAGGCGTACCGCGGTGGGGTGGCCGTCGCTAATCAGCACGGCTTGCCTCTCGTCGGCGGCGTTACGGCGCAGCCAGGATGCGGCAAGCTCTAGCGCCGCGGCGGTGTTGGTGTGAGAGGGCGCCGCCCCCACGAACGGCAGCCTGCGTTCGGAAATTACCTCCGCGTCATCGTGGATGCAAAAAACCCGCAGCAGCCCTCCCCGCATACGCAACAGCGCGGATAAGGCCAGCGTCGCCAGCTTAGCGGGAGTAAAGCGATCCTCGCCGTAGAGAACCATCGAGTGGGAGCAGTCCAGCAAAAGCGCCAGCGCCGTTCTTTTGCCCCCTTCGCCGCGGCGCACCCGCAAGTCCGCAACCCTTAGCTCGCTGAGGCCGTGCCGCAGGGCGGCCTTTAGGGTGGCGGAGGCGTCGAGGCGGGCCCGCTCTCCCCAGCGTCGCTTTTCCACGGCTCCGTGGGGCTGGTACGAGCCTTTGGGGCCAGCTAGCGGCCAGGCCCCCGGCTCGCGGGGCGGAGGAGCCGCCAAGAGCCGCCTCAGGGCCTTTAGCTGCAGGGCGCGCAGCAGCATTGGCGAGAGTAAGAACTGCGCCCTGGCGGCCTGGCCGCGGCGCTCGAGCCAGCCCTCCGCCAGCAGCCTTTGCAACAAGCGCTCGCTCTGCTGCTTCGCCGCCAAGAGGTCGCCGTGGGTACGGCGCCGGATTTCTTTGACCAGGGCTTGGCGCAACCTCTCTTCATCGCCGCTTGCTAACGGCGATGAAGCAGTCTCTTCTTTGAAGCCCAAGAGGGCGCTTAATAGCAGCTCAGACAAAGCGGGGGCGGACGAAGCGCCCGCACCCCGCTCTAACTTGCGGTATACCACCCGCCGCAAACGCTACCTCACCTGTTCCACCCAGATCATGTTGGTGGAGCCGCGCACCCCAAAGGGCACACCCGCGGTAATTACTATGCGGTCCCCCACCTCGGCCAGGTTCATTTCCTTTACGCGTCGCAGCGCCACCTTTACCATCTCGTCGGTGCTGCTGGGGTCGGGCGCCTGCACCGCGCTGACGCCGGACGCCAGCATCAGCTGCCTGCCCACGCGGGCGTTGGGGGTGAGCGCCAAAATGGGTACGTCGGGGCGGTACCGGGCCACCCGCCAGAGAGTAGAGCCGCCGGCGGTGAAGACCACCACCACGCGCGCCGGCAACGCCTCGGCCACCTCGGTGGCGGCCAAGGCGATCGAGTCTTGAGTGTTGTGCTCCGGCTCGGGGCGCATGGCGCGCAAGGCGCGCCGGTACTCCGGCGAGGCCTCTACCACATGGGCCACGCGGGTCATCATTTTCACGGATTCTACGGGGAATTTGCCCACCGCCGTCTCCGCCGAGAGCATGACCGCGTCGCTGCCGTCGAAGATGGCGTTGGCCACGTCCGAGGCCTCGGCCCGTGTGGGCGTGGGCGAGCTAATCATGGACTCGAGCATCTGCGTGGCGGTGATGACCGGCTTGCCGGCGGCGTGGGTGCGGCGGATGAGACGCTTTTGCACCACCGGCACTTCTTCGGGGGCCATCTCTACGCCCAGGTCGCCGCGGGCCACCATGACGCCGTCCACCTCTTGCAGGATCTCTTCGAAACGGTGTACCGCGCTGGGTTTTTCTATCTTGGCCATTAGCTTGGCCTTGTGATTGAGGCGGCTCATGTAGTGGCGCGCCAGCAAGAGGTCGTCGCGGCTGCGCACGAAGCTGATGGCGACCCAGTCGACGCCCAACTCGGCGCCGACCGCCATGTCTTCTATGTCTTTGTCGGTCATCGCCGGAATGGAAAGGTCGGCGCCGGGGATGTTGACACCCTTGTGGTCGGATAGCAACCCCCCCACCTCGACGGTGGTGTAGATGTCGCCGGCGACGCGATCTACCTTTTCGACGCGCAGGCGCAGGTTGCCGTCGTCCAGCAGCAGCTCCTGGCCCGGCTCGACGTCGTCGGGAAGCCCTTTGTAGCTGACCGAAACCCGCTGCTGGTCCCCCTCGACGTCTTTACTGGTGATGACGAAGCTCGAGCCCGGTTTTAACTCTACCGGTCCCTCGGCAAAGGCGCCGACGCGGATCTTGGGACCCTGCAGGTCCTGCAGTATCGCCACCTGCCTGCCGGCGCGCTCGGCCGCCCCCCGCACCATCTCGATAGTGCGCTGGTGGTCGGCTTTCTCACCGTGGCTAAAATTGAGGCGCACCACGTTTAGGCCGGCCTCTATCATCTGGTAGATGACCTCGGCGTCGCGCGAGGCGGGCCCGATGGTGGCTACTATCTTGGTTCTCTTAGAAAGCATCGTACCCCAGGAAACGCGCTGCTTCGCCCAGCGCCTCCTCAATGCGCAACAGCTGGTTATATTTGGCTATTCGCTCTGAGCGCGAGGCTGAGCCGGTCTTTATCTGCCCGGCGTTTACCGCTACGGTGAAATCGGCTATGTAGGAGTCTTCCGTCTCGCCGGAGCGGTGGGAAATGACCGTCGTATAGGCGTTGCGATGGGCCAGACGCACCGTCTGCAGCGTCTCCGAGAGCGTGCCTATCTGGTTCAGCTTGATGAGGATAGAGTTGGCGATTCCGCCCTCTATACCCCGCTGCAGCCTTTCGGGATTGGTGACGAAAATGTCGTCGCCGATGAGCTGCACCTCCTCCCCCAAACGTTCGGTGAGAATCTTCCAGCCCTCCCAGTCATCCTCCGCCAGCCCGTCTTCCAGCGAGACTATCGGATAGCGCTCTATCCAGTCTGCCCAGTAATCCACCATCTCGGCGGCGCTGAGAACCTTACCCTCGGCTTCGAGGTGGTACTTACCGTCTTTGAAGAACTCGCTGGCGGCGGGGTCCAGGGCAATTGAAATCTCTTTGCCAGGCTCGTAACCGGCGGCCTCGATGGCTTCGACCATTACCTCCACCGCCTCGACGTTGCTGGCCAGGTTGGGCGCAAAACCGCCCTCGTCACCGACGTTGGTGTTGTAACCGCGCTTTTTTAGGACGCTCTTGAGGGCGTGAAACGTCTCCACTCCGTAACGCAGCGCCTCGCGGAAGTTGGCGGCGCCGGCGGGCACCAGCAGGAACTCCTGGAAGTCTACGCGGTTGTCAGCGTGCTTCCCGCCGTTGATGACGTTCATCAAAGGCACCGGCAGCACCGCCGCTTGCACTCCTCCCAGGTAGGCGAAGAGCGGCAGCTCCACCGCCTCAGCGGCCGCGCGGGAAACGGCCAATGAAACAGCCAGCATGGCGTTTGCCCCCAGATTACCCTTGTTGGGGGTACCGTCAAGCTCTATCATGGCGCGGTCTATGCCCTCCTGGTCGAGGGCGTTCATCCCCACCACCTCGGGGGCGATGCGCTCGTTGACGTTGGTGACCGCCTGCAAAACACCCTTACCGCCGTAGCGCGGTCCGCCGTCTCTCAACTCCACGGCCTCGTGTACGCCGGTAGAGGCCCCCGAGGGCACCATGGCATGACCAATTTGGCCGCCTTCTAGTACCACTTCGGCTTCGACTGTGGGGTTTCCTCTCGAATCCAAGACTTCGCGGGCCGTAATTTCGATGATCGTAGTCATACTTACCTCCAACCCCAGCTTAAACCCGCAGTGGCACTACTACCGCCAGATAGCCCTGGTCGTCTTCGTCTTGGATGATGCTGGGAGAAGCCGCTCCGGAAAAGCGCAGCCGCGCCGTCGAGGCGAGCGGTCCTAAGGCGTCCAGCAGATACTCGGCGTTATAAGCGAGCGACATCGCTTCGCCCGCGACCACCTCGGCTTGCAGCGCTTCGCTGCCCCTACCCATCTCACCCTCGGCCACCACGTCCAAAGCCTCGCCGTTGAATATCAAGTCTAAGCGGTGATTGCTGCGGTCCGCCAGCACCTTGACGCGCTTGAGGCTGTCTCGCAGCAAGGCCGCGGGGATACGCACCTCCAGCGCTATCTGCTGCGGTATGACGCGTTCGTAGTCTGGGAACTCGCCTTCCATCAGCGCCGCGACCAGCCTAAAGCCGTCTCCCGCCAAGGTCAGGTGGCCCGCTTGCGCCCCCAGAGAAACGTCTCCTTCGCTGCGCTCGAGCACCCTGATTATCTCGTCGACGCTGCGCGCCGGCACGACCAGCTTGCGCTCTTCCTCTATCGGCAGACTGACGTCGTAGAGGGCCAGCCTGAAGCCGTCCGAGGCGACCGCGCGCAGGCGACCCGGGTGCAGCTCCAGCTGCACACCGCGGAATATAGCGCGATAGTCTTCGCTGCTGGCGGCGTACCGCACCCGCGAGAACGCCCGCGAGAGCTCGCGCGCCGGAATGTTGACGAGAGAGTCGACGGCGAACTCGAAACCGGGGAACTCATCGCTGGCTGCGGTCGCCAGCCTGGTTTTGAAGGAGCCGCTCTCTATCGTCAGCTCCCCGTCTTGCAGGGCCAGCTCCACCAGCTCACCGGGGAGGCCGCGCACCACCTGACCCAGCAGTTGTCCCGGCACCAAGCGCGCGCCCTGGCCGTCCACCTCGGCGGGGACCGCCAGCTCCAGGTCTATTTCACCGTTGCTGCCCCGCAAAATCAAACCGTCTTCTTGCCCCTCGACCCACAGGTTGGTAAGAACGGGGCTGCTGCTGCGCGTTGGCACTACCCGCTCTAATACGGCCAGCGCCTCTGAAAACGACCTTTTTGGTAAACGAACTTGCATGTTGCCTCCTTTAAAGGCCTATTACTTTCTCTCTATATAAAGATACCGTAGTAGCAGTAGTAGGGGGTGTGGAAACTGTGGAAAACGCTTGCTGATACGTCTGGGGCGGCAGTGGGCTTGGGGAAAAGGATGTGGAGTAAACGCGGTCTCTAAGGCATAATCTGTGGAGAAAGGGGGAGTTATCAACAACGGACAGAAGCGCTGATTTTATCCACAGCACTATCCACAAGGACTCCACAAGTTTCCCGACAGGCTTATCCACGCTCTCCCAGCTTCCTTTCGAGTAACTCTACCGTCTTCACCAGCTGGGGATCATTAGCCAGCAGCTTATCGATTTTTTGGATGGCGTAAATGACGGTGGTATGGTCGCGCCCCCCGAAAAACTGACCGATTTCCGGAAAAGACGCGTCGCTAAGCTGGCGGATGAGGTACATGGCCAATTGGCGCGGCAGCACCACGTCTTTGCTGCGACCCTTTGATTTGATGTTGTCAGGATTCACACCATAATACTCGCAGACGGTTTGCAAGACGTCTTCCATTGTCAGGGGCGCAGTGTTGGCGAAAATGTCGCCCAGCGCGGCAGAGGCGACGGCCTTGTTGATCTCGCCGCCGTTCAGCGAGGCGTAGGCTATTAGCCGCATCAGCGCCCCTTCCAGCTCGCGGATATTGGAGGTGACCTGCCGGGCGACGAACTCCAAAACGTCCTCAGGCAGGGTAAGGCCGCGTTTCTCGGCGTTCATTTTCAAGATCGCCATGCGCGTTTCCAGGTCGGGCGGCTGGATGTCGGTGATGAGCCCCCACTCGAAGCGGCTGCGCAGGCGCGCCTCCAGGGTGAGAATCTCCTTGGGGGCGCGGTCGGAGGTCAGGAGAATCTGTTTGCCGTCCTCATAGAGGGTGTTGAAAGTATGGAAAAATTCTTCTTGAGTCCGCTCTTTGCCGGCGATGAACTGCACGTCGTCAACCAGCAGCATGTCTACAGAGCGGTAGCGTTCGCGAAAAGCCCCCATCTTGTCGCTGCGGATAGCCGTTATCAGGTCGTTGGTAAAGGTTTCGGTGGAAACGTACTCAACACGGATCTCGCTGTTGCGCTGGCGGGCGTATTGACCGACGGCGTGCATGAGGTGAGTTTTCCCCAGGCCCACGCCGCCGTAGATGAAGAGAGGGTTGTAGGCCTTAGCGGGCGCCTCGGCTACCGCCATTGCGGCGGCGTGGGCCATCGAGTTGCCGGGCCCGACGACGAAGCTGTCGAAGGTGTATTTGGGATTGAGGCGGCTTTGGCGGGGGGCGCCGTCGCTGGCGCCGTAGGGCTCGCTGCGGCCTCCTTCTTGGGGCGTTACCACAATGCGGAATGAGGGCGGCTCGACGCCTTGTCGCAGCAGGGACTCCTGGATCACCAGGCCGTAGTGTTTTTCTATCCAGTCGCCGGCGAAGCTGCTGGGAACTGCTATGTCCAGGCCGCCTGCGCCCAGCGCAAGCGGCCTCACCTGGGTAAACCAGGTGGCGAACTCAACCTCGCTGATGTTCTCACGAACGTAGTCCAGCACGTTCTCCCAAATGCTCTCGTGGGTCAATTCACTACACCTCCGGCAAGCCTTAACATTCTACTAGAAGACCTCGGGCTGTGGGGCTACTTGGTGCCAGACGGCGGCGGTGATAACCTTGGCGGTATGGGGGTTTCACGTGAAACCTACGACGTGGTTGTCATAGGAGGCGGCCACGCAGGACTGGAGGCGGCGCTGGCCGCGGCCAGACTGGGCGGCGAGGTGGCGCTGCTCAGCGGCGATCCGCAGCGCATTGGCCTGATGCCCTGCAACCCCGCTATCGGCGGCCCCGGCAAGAGCCAGCTGGTTCATGAGATAGTCGCGCTGGGCGGCGCGATGGGGCGGTTGGCCGATGAAACGGCGATTCATACCCGAGTCCTCAACCGCTCCAAGGGTCCGGCGGTGCGTAGCCTGCGGGTTCAGGTAGACCGCGACGAGTACACCGCAGCAGCGACGAGGCTCATAAAGGGTGCCGCCGGCGTCACCCTCGTTCGCGGCGAGGCGGTCGCCCTGGAAACCCGCGACGGGGCGGTGGCTGCGGTGAGGCTGGCCGATGGCCGCCTACTGCGCTGCGCCGCGGTCGTTGTGGCTGCGGGGACCTTCTTGCGCGGAAAGATCTGGTACGGTCTTTCCAGCCGTCCCGCGGGCAGGCAGGGCGAGCCGCCGGCGCGCTACCTTTCGCAGGCCGTCGCCTCACTGGGGCACCGCATAATCCGCTTGAAAACCGGCACGCCGCCCCGCATCCGCGCCGACAGCATAGACTTTGACGAGCTCGAGCTGGTAGCGGCCGACGAGCCGCCCGGCAGCTTTACCGGCCGCGCCGGTAAGAACGCCGCGGCCACGCCCACCTGGATGACCAGGACAAACAAGCGCACCCACGAGATAATTAACGCGCAAATAGCTTTCTCGCCGATATACGCCGGCGTTACCAGCGCCACCGGCACGCGCTACTGTCCTTCGATTGAGGATAAGGTCGTTAAGTTCGCCGATCGCGACAGCCACCTGCTTTTCGTAGAACCCGACGGTCTGATGACCAGCGAGGTTTATCTGCAGGGCTTTTCCTCGGGCCTGCCGCCGCGCGTGCAGGAGGAGATGCTGCACACCCTGCCCGGTTTTTCTCGCGCCGTAGTGCAGCGCTACGCTTACGCGGTCGAATATGACGCCTTCGACCCCCTCGACCTGACGCCCGGCCTGATGTCGCGCTACTTGAAAGGCCTGTTCTTGGCCGGTCAGGTAAACGGCACCTCGGGTTACGAGGAGGCGGCGGCGCAGGGGCTAATAGCAGGACTAAACGCCGCCAGGCTGGCCCAGGGGAAGGACGAGGTTACGCTGACGGCCGAGGAGGCGTATATCGGCGTGCTGATAGAAGATCTTATTAGCCGCGGCGTGGACGAGCCGTACCGGATGATGACCAGCCGCGTGGCGCTGCGCCTCTTGATCAGGGGCGACAACGCCGAAGAAAGGCTCCTGCCCAAAGCGGTGCAGTGGGGCCTGCGCGATGAGGGCGAGCTGCGACCGCTGCAGGAGAGCGGCGCGCGCATAGCCGCAGAGCTGCAAAGGCTAGCCGGCGCGCGCATAGCCGGCGTAAGCGCACTAGAGTGGCTGAGGAGGCCGAGCTCCAGCCTGGAGCAGGCTTGGCGCTTGCTGGGCGCCCCCGAGCCGCCGCTCAGCGAGAAAGAAGCCTTTCAGGTCGAGTTGCGGGCCAAGTATGCGGGTTACATCGAGAGGCAGCAGCGGGCGCTGGCGCGCCGTCGCGAGATGGCCGAATACGCCCTGCCGCCCGACGCAGACTACGCCAAGGTACACAATCTTTCCCGCGAGGCGCGCGAAAAATTACAAAGGCGCCGCCCCCGCACCATCGCCGAAGCCGCCCGCATCCCCGGCCTGCGCGACTCGGAGATAACGGCGTTGCTAATATACCTGGGCAAGAGGAGGCGCCTTGAGCACGGCGGATGACAAGACGAAAGCCTACCAGGAGCTGCTGCGGCGCTACGCCGCCAGCCTCAACCTGGTCTCGCGCAAGGTGCTCAATGAAATAGACAAACACATCGAGACGTCTTGCGCCTACGGCGAGGCGATCCCGCCAGGGCGGCACGTCTTGGACGTTGGCTCGGGCGCCGGGCTGCCGGGGCTGCCGCTGGCCATATGCAGGCCGGACCTGCAACTTACCTTGGCGGAGGCGCGCGGCAAAAGGGCGGCTTTTCTCGACCTGGCGACGGCCAGCCTGGGGCTGGAAAACGTCAGCGTGTACAATGGCGACGTGCGCCACTGGCAGGGGAAGACCGCGTTTGTCACCGCGCAGGCGGTGGCTCCCTTCGACGAGGTTTACCGTTTGATCAAGGACTCGGCGCAGTATCCGCTGCTGCTGGTTTCCCGCAAGGGGCGCGGCTGGCGCCAGGAGGCACGGCGCCTGGGGGCGCAGGTGTTTCACGTGAAACCTCTGGCGGACGGGAGCGAGCTGGTGGCTCTGCGGCTGCAGGAGGAGAGATGAGAAACATCGGCGTGGTCAATCAAAAGGGCGGCGTCGGCAAGACCACCACCGCGGTCAACTTGGCGGTTTATATGGCGCTGCTGGGTCGTAAGGTTTTGCTGGTGGACCTCGACCCGCAGGCCAACGCCACCTCGGGTCTCGGCGTGGAGCCCGCGGAGACCGGCGCGGCGGCGGTGCTTTTGGACGGCGCCGCGCCGCGTGACGAGCTGGTGCGCATCGAAAACTACGGCCTAGACCTGCTGCCCGCCGGAGAGGGGTTGGTGGCGGCGGCCGCGCGTTTGCTGGAAGACCCCTTTCGCCTGCGGGCGCGACTGGCGGATCTCGGCAACGAGTACGACTTCGTCCTTTACGACTCACCGCCGAGCCTGGGTCCCTTGACGCTGAACGTGCTGGCGGCGGCCGAGGGGCTGGTGGTTCCCTTACAGGCGGAGTATTACGCCCTGGAGGGGATAGCCCGCCTCAGCGAGACGGTGGCGCGCGTGCGCGAGACGCTCAACCCCGCTTTGCGCATACTGGGTATCGTGCTGACGATGTTCGACGGGCGCACGCTGCTTTCGCAGCAGGTTGAGCAGAACGCCCGCGAGCACTTCGGCGACAAGGTCTTTTGGACGGTAATACCACGCAACGTGCGGTTATCAGAGGCTCCCAGCTACGGTCAGCCGATCGCCCGCCACGCCCCCACCTCGGCGGGCGCGCAGGCGTACAGCCGCTTGGCGGCGGAGGTGATTAGACGTGCCGAAAAAACCTAGAGGTTTGGGACGCGGTCTCGACGCGCTGCTTCCCAAGAGCGCCAGCGCCAGCCCCAGCCGGCTGCCCCTGGCTCTGATACGCGCCAACCCCGACCAGCCTCGCAAGCATTTTGACGAGGCGGCTCTGGCGGAGCTGGCGAAGTCAATCCGCAAACAGGGCCTGTTGCAACCGTTGCTGGTCAGGCCCAAGGGAGACGGCTACGAGCTGGTGGCGGGGGAGCGCCGTTTCCGGGCGGCGCAGCTGGCCGGTTTGCAGGAGGTCGCGGTGGTGGTGCGCGACCTGGACGACCGCAGCGCGCTGGAGCTGGCGCTGGTCGAGAACCTGCAGCGCGAAGACCTGAACCCTATAGAAGAAGCACGGGGTTACCAGCGCCTGCTGCAGATGGGCCACTCGCAGACGGAGATCGCCGGCGCGGTTGGCAAGGCGCGCAGCACCGTCACCAACGCGCTACGACTTTTGCAGCTCGATGAGGACGCGCAGAAAGCACTGGCCAGCGGCGCCATTAGCGCCGGCCACGCCCGCGCCCTGCTGATGGCGCCGGAAAAAGAGAGGGCGCGGCTGCTTAGCGAGATAGTTAAGAAAAACCTCTCGGTACGCCAAGCGGAACGCCTGGCCGGCAGGCCGCGCAAGAAGGCGCGGCGGCGTGAGGCTTACGCGCACTTGGCGCGCGATATATCCAACCAGCTGGGTTTGCAGGTGCGTTTCAGCAGCGAGGGCCGCGGCAAGATGGAGATCTACTACTACTCCGAAGAAGAGCTGCAAGAAATCCTCGAGCGCCTGGGCTACCAAGGTTAGGGCAGCGGCACCCGCCAAGCGCCCCCGCGGTCGCTGCGGTGGACTATAACGCCAAACCTCTTCAACAAAGAAAGGGTCTTGCGGCTGGGATGGCCGTAGGGATTGTGTTCGCCCACGCTCAGCCAGGCGAGCCGCGGCTGAAAGCGGCGCAATAAGGTCTCGCTGGTGCCCTCCGCGGCGCCGTGGTGGCTAACCTTGAGCAGGTTAACCCGCTCGGGGATCCACTGCAGGGCGAAGCTGGCGGGGGCGTCGCCGCAGAAGAGCGCCTTGTAGCCGTGATATTCGAATATGAAGACCAGGCTGCGTTCGTTGTCCAGCCCGCGGCTGGCGGGCGGCGGGTGCAGAAAGCGCAGCGTTGCTCCCCCCAGGCGCAAGACGCTGCCCCGCGCCAGCGGTAACAGCGGCACACCCCGGGCTCGAGCCGTAGCGCGCATGCGCGCGTCCAGCTCGTCGCCGGCCTTGGGCGGACCCAGCCCCAGCGCCCCCACCGGTACGCTTTGCAGCAACCCCGGCACCCCGCCGGTGTGGTCGGAGTCGGGGTGGGTTCCTATCATCAGGTCCAGGTCGTCTACGCCCAAAGCCGCCAGGGTGCGCGCCAGCCGCCGCGCGTCCCAGTCGTGGCCGGAGTCCACCAGCACCTCGACGCCGCCCGCCAGCCTGATCAGCGCGGCGTCGCCCTGGCCGACGTCCAGCAGCCAGACGTCGGGCCGGCTGGTGCTGAGGGAAGCGGCCAAGACGGCGCTGGCCGTCAGCCAGAGCGCGCTGCGGAGGCGCAACCGCCCGTAGATCAAGGCGACGAGGGGCAAGAGGGCCAGGTAGTAAAGGGCGAAACCGCTGGGCGCGATCCTTCCCCAGCTAAGCCCCGGCAGGACGGAGAAAACGTGCACGGCCTGGAACAAAAAATGCGCCAGCGAGTTGTAGAGCCAGGCCAGCGGGCCGCCGGAAAAGATGAGCTTCAAAAACCCTAGCGGCACCAGCAGACTCACTAAAGGCAAGGAAACGACGTTGGCCAGCGGGCTGAAGAGCGGTAGGTAGTTGAAATAGTGCAGCACCAAGGGTAGTATCGCCGCCTGCGCGGCCAGAGTTGCCGCCAAGGTAGCCAGCAGCCAGGAAAGAAACCGGGGCCTCGGCGGGATCAAGGGCAGCGCCAGCGAGAGGCCCAGAACCGCCAGGTAGGAAAGGCGGAAGGACAGACTCCAGACCGCCCAGGGCGCCAGCAACAGGTGTAACGCCAACGCCAGAGCCAGCAGGCGCGGCAACGGAGTGCTGCTGCGCCCCGACCAGCGCGCCAGCAACCAGACGGCCGCCATTAGCGCCGCGCGCAGCAGCGAGGGCGAGGGGCCTACCAACAGCAGGTAAAAAGAGAGCAGGGCTAGCGCCAGAGGATAGCGCCAGCGCGCCAGCGGCGCTCCCAAGAGGACGAAGAAACCCACTAAGATTCCCACGTGCAGCCCGGAGAGCGCCAGCAGATGGGCCAGGCCGGCGCGTTGAAAAGCCTTACGCTCGTCGCCCAGGGCGCCTCTCTCGCCCAGCGTCAGGGCGCGCGCCAGCGCCGCCGCTCTTGGGCTGAGGCCGCGCGTCAGCCGCCTGCGCAGCCTGGTATGCAGGTCTGAGCGAGCGCGCCAGTAAATAACCTTCACGTCTCGCAGCTCAGCACCAATGCCTTTGCCGCGCAGCCAGGCACGGCGGTCGAAGTCGCCGGGGTTACGCGCCCGCGCCGGCCTGGCTACTACGCCGCTGAGCCGGACCCAGCCGTCGCCCAGCGGCGGATAGTAATCAACGTAGACGCTGCCGCTGGGGCTGCGAAGAATGCTCGAGCGCAACCGGCCGCTCAGCTCCAGACGATCGCCGTATTTGCCGGCGAAGGGGTCAGGCGTGAAAAACAAACGCAGGCTTACCAAGACGAGCGCGGCGACGAAAGGCCAGCGCAGGCGCGCTGGCAACAGCAGCGCCGCCGCCAGCGCCGCTAGAGACCAAGGCCAGCCTAGCAGCGCCGCCGCCAGCGCGCCTGCGGCCAGGGCGTAAGGGATCACGGAACCACCAGCGGCCGCAGCCGCCGCAACAACTTTTCGCCAATGCCGGAGACCCGCAGCAGTTCATCCACCGTGCGGTAGGGTCTGCCGGCGACTATGCGCCTGGCCAGGGCCGGTCCGATGCCGGGCAGGCTCTCTAGCTGCTGGAGGCTGGCGCTGTTGATGTTGATGACGGGCAAGGGAGCGCCCACCACGGCGGGCTCACCGCTTCGCCGCGTGGGCACCCGTACGCTTTCGGCGTCGGCCAGCGGCAGCGCCAGGTCGAGCGCTTTTAGGTCGGCGTTCGCCTTGGCGCCGCCCGCGGCGTTAATAGCGTCGGCGACGCGCGCGCCCGCCGGCAAGCGGTAGAGGCCGGGTTTTCTGACGGCGCCGCTGACGCTCACCACCGCGGGCTGACTACTCAGTTCAATCCGGGCGAACCGCACCGTCAGGTGCGGTTCCAAACGAACCCAGGCCAACGCCGCGACCAGCGCCAGGTATACGACCAGGGCTACAAGTTGGAGACGTGCCACTCTACCAGAGCGGCGCCGAGACCCACCAGGGCTACCTCCACCAAGGTCATCACGTCGGCGCTCTGATTGGAGTATATCCAGTATCCCGCGTAGCCTATCGTCGCCAGGCTGGTCAGCTTTAGCAAAAGCCCGGTGACGCCGCCGCCTTTTTTTGCCGCAGGGGAGGGCTCTTCGGGCGGCAGAACCTCATCGCTGGCGTAGACGTCGGCCGCCGCCAGGGGCTCTTCGGGCGGGGTGATGGGCGCGCGCGTTTCCGGCTCCTCGTCGAGGGTAACCGGCTCGTTGGTATCCACGGCAGCCCCTGCCTCGCCTTTTTCGGCGAAGAGGTCGTTGGTTGTCGCCTCATACCCGCTCTCCGCAGCGGCTTGCTGCGCCGCTAAATCGGGCTCCGGCGCCATCTCCGGCTGGGTCAACGACTCGGCGGGGTGCATCTTGCGGCGGGCCACGAAGGTTTTGACCGACTCGAAGAAGGCCTTGAGTTCGCCGACCTGGAAAGCGCTGACCGGCGCCTCAATGAGGGGGCCGGATTCGCCTACGATCTGCAGCATGCCCCCCTTGCCGCCGACGACCTTTTTAATTTGCGAAAGCTGAGCGCGCTGCACCCCGCTGGGACCAATGTAGAACAGCTCGGAGCGGGTCAGGGCGAGTAAACCCTCGGCGCCGTCCAGCTGCGAGACAACCTCGTCTTGGGTAAGCTCCCGGAGCTTCTCTTGATATTCAGCCATATTGCCTATATATTACTCGATTTTGCAGAAGCCGTAACCTCATGTCTCGAAATGGCGGCTTCGAGTATGGTAAGTGGTATGAAAGAGGTGCATTTTCGCCTGATAACGGGCACCGACCCGGAGCTTTTCGCGGAGAGGCTGAACCGCGCCGTGGCCGATCTTCCAGAGGACGCCATTCTGGTAGACGTTCTCTTTTCCACCAGCCACTCGGGCAGGGCGGCCGAGTACTCGGCGCTGCTCTACTACAAAGAAGTAGAGCCGTGGAAAGACTAAAAGCGCGCGTAATAGGCGAGCTGCCCGAGCTGCCCGAGCACCCGGGCGCAGAGCTGGTCTTGTACCTGCTGGCCCGCCCGGGCTGGCGCAGCCGCACCGAGCTGCAGGACGTGCTGGGAGACGTAGACGCAGCGCTGGCGACGCTGGCGGGTACGCCCTACCAGCAGGCTCTGGAAAAAGACGGCGAAAGGTTGCGCCTCAACGCCGATAGCGACGTAACCGCCTTTTGGGAAGACGCCTACCGCGATTGGGGCAAGACGGTGCAGCGCTATGGCGAACTGGCGCCTGGTTTTAGCAGCCCCATAACTCAGTTTCAGGAGTGGTTGCAAAGCGAGCGCCAGCAGATGTTGCACGCCCTTTGGGGCACGGCCATCGGCAAGGCCGGCGCGCTTATGGACGAAGGCGCGCGCGACGCCGCCGTCTCGCTCTTGCGCGGCGCTGAGCAGAACTACCCCTACGAACCGGCGAGCGCGCTGGACCTGGCGGACGCCTACTGGCGCGCCCGCCTGCCCGACGACACCGCGCGGGTGATAGAAGCGGTCATGCCGCTACTTTCGGAAGAGATACTGCCGCGGGCGAGGTTAAACCTGGCTGCGGCCTTGCTGCGCGGCTCCGATAAACAGAGGGCGCTGCAGCTACTGCAGGAGCTGGCGGCCGAAGGCGGCGTGGAAGGAGCCTGGGCGGAGTTGCACCGCGGCAGCCTGGCGGTCTTGCAAGGTGACGCCGCGACGGCGCTGCGGCTAGCGGAAGAAGCCTACCGTTTCGCCGAAAAGACTAGCGATGGCGACCTGGCGATCGCCGCTTTGATGCTGCGGGGGGAGGCGCTAACGGCCCAAGGAGACTACCGCGGCGCGGTACACGCCCTGGGTGAGGCGCTGGGGATTCACGAAATCATGAAACGCAGTTTTTCACCGCTGACGCTGGCGCTGCTGGCGCAAGCGCAGTCACTATGGGGCTATCCTCAAAAGGGTGTAGAATTAGCCGAGAAGGCCTTTAAAGATGCGCGTCTGCAGCACGACCCTTACGCCGCCAGCCGCGCATTATGGGCCCTCTACCAAGCCAGCGGCGAGAAACGCTACGTAGAGATGGCGTTGCGCGAGGCGGAAGCCGCCGGACACCGGCCATGGATGGAGTATCTACAAAAACAGGCTTGAAGGGCGGAGGTTTTTGTGAAAGAGTTGGTAGAAAGCATCAGAAACAAAGTCTTCGAGGCGCTGCCCGAACCAGCCCGGGCTTCGCGTCCCGAGCTGGCCGAGTACGCCCGCATGCTGCGCGAGTATCCACAACGCGGCGGCAAGATGCTGCGCGGCGCGCTGGTGCTGTTGACGGCGCGCGCCTACGGCAGCGATGAGGCGGCGCTGGCGGTGGCTGCGGCCATCGAGCTCTTTCAAAACTGGGTTCTCATTCACGACGACATAGAAGACGACTCCGAGGAGCGCCGCGGCGGCCCGGCGCTGCAGCGATTGTGGCCGCTGCCCCTGGCGCTCAACGCCGGCGACGGTTTGCACGCCCTGATGTGGCGCGTGCTGGTCGAGGCGGGGGCGCGCCGTAAGATAATGCAGGAGTTCGTGCGGCTCATCGAGACCACCGCCGCCGGCCAGCACCTGGACCTCAGCTGGGTGCAGCAAGGCCGCTTCGACCTCAACGCCGACGACTATCTGGAGATGGTGCGCAAGAAGGCGGCTTACTACACCGCGGTGGCTCCCTTGCGACTGGGTGCGCTGGCGGCCGGTCAGCTGCCCCATCTCAGCTTCACCAGCGCCGGGCTCGATCTAGGGGCGGCGTTTCAGATAATTGACGACGCCCTCAACCTGGAAGGCGACCCGGCGGAGTACGGTAAGGAGATAGCCGGCGACCTTTGGGAAGGCAAGCGCACTCTCATTCTCATAGATTATCTGTCGAACGCCCCCGCGCAGGAGAGGGAGCGGGCTGAAGAATTGCTAAGGCTGCCGCGCGCTCAAAAGGAAGCTGCGGAGGTGGCCTGGCTGCACGAGAGAATACTCGCCAGCGGCGCGGTGGGGCGGGCGCGCCGTACCGCCGAGCAGCTGGCGGCCCCCGCCCTGGAAGAGCTGCAAGAGGTTTTCGCCACGCTGCCGAACCCTGAGGCGGCGCGACAGGCCATAGACTTGCTGAGCGGCCTGGTCGAGCGGCGCGCCTAAAAATGGCAAAAGAGCCCGAGTAGTCTTATCCTGGGGACATGGCAGACTTGCACGATATCCCCATCGGCTCCGGCGCGCCCGCCGTGGTGCACATGGTCATAGAAGTCCCCCACGGCTCCGCCAATAAGTACGAATTCGACGAAGAAACGGGCATGATCAAGCTCGACAGGGTTCTTCCCGGGGCGCAGTTCTACCCCGGCGACTACGGTTTTATCCCCCAGACCCTGGCCGAAGACGGCGACCCCCTGGACGGGATAATCATCTCCAGTTACCCGCTCTTCCCGGGAGTCCTGGTGGAAACCAGGGTAGTGGGCCTTTTACACATGGAGGACGAGAAGGGCCCCGACTCCAAGGTGCTGGCGGTGGTCGCCGACGACGCCCGCCTCGAGCACATTCAAGACCTGGACGACGTGCCCCGGGGCAAACGAGATGAAATAGCCAACTTCTTCGAGACCTACAAGGCGCTCGAGTCCAAAAAGGGCAAGTGGGTCAAGATCAGCGGCTGGTCGGGGCGCGAAAAAGCGCTGGCCGAGGTGGCCGCGTGCATGAAGCGTTACCAATAAACACACAACAGCTAAGGCGGGAGGCGAATACCGCCTCCCGATTGTTTATGCCGCCGGGCAATCGCGAGCTCGTCGCTTGTCCGTTTGCGTATTCGCCCAACTCGCCTGCTCGCGTTGCCGCCTAGCCGCCCAGTTTTTCGATCAGGTCCAGGCGCGGCGGCGAGAAGATGTCCACTACCACGCTGGGCTCCAGCGCGCGCACCGCGTGCGGCGCGCCCGAGGGGATGTGCACCGCCTCACCGGAGGCTACTTCGCAGACCTCGTCGCCTATTTGAAAGGCCAAGCGACCCTCCAGCACGAAAGAAATCTGCTCTTCGGGGTGGCTGTGTTCGGGAACGGTCACGCCGTGCTGCAGGACGGCGTGCATGAACATCGCCTTCTCGCCGCCAAAAGCGGCGGCCGCCACTCCAGGGAAAATGTCTGCATGGGGGCTTGCCAAAACGTCTTTTTTCTTCATGACCACTCCTTGATGGGTACCAGCTCTCCGCCCTCGATGGCCTTTCGCCGCGGGCGCATGCGCCGGTCGAACCAGATCTGTAACTCTGCGCGGTCGAGACTATCGGGGGCGATAATCACCTTGCGCACGTAATAGCCCTCCTTGCTGGGGCTTAGCTCGCTGGAGCGGGAGAGGCGCACCTTCACCAACTCGCCGCTCTTGGCGGTGCGGACCATCACCCAAAACGCTTTACCATCCGGCTTGACGTAGCGATCGCGCTTCGCAAAGAACATCAGGCATAGTTTACCGCGTCAGGCGTCGTGCAGCAGCCGCGCCAGCAGTTCCGCCAGCAGCGACAGCCGCGGCGTCAGCTCGCTGACTACTATGTGCTCGCTCTGCTGGTGCGCCCCGGCGCCCATGGCGCCCAAGCCGTCGAGGGTGGGTACGCCCAGGTTGGCGGTAAAGTTGCCGTCGGAGCCGCCGCCCACCTTGCCGGGCTCGCTGTCAAAGCCCAGCTCGCGGGCGATAGCGCGCGCCAGCTCGAAAAGGGCCATGCTGGCGGGGGTCGGCTCCATGGGAGGCCTGTTGAGCCCGCCCTCAAGCTCCAGCCGCGCCTGCGGGTGGACGGGGCGCAGCTCTTTCATGAAGGCGTCTATCCTCCCCGCTTCGGCGAGCGTCCAGGCGCGCATGTCCACCAAAACCTCGGCGTAATCCGCCACCACGTTGCCGGTGGTGCCGCCGCGTATTACGTTGGGCCCCAGAGTCGTCCCTTTGGACGGGTCCTGGGCCTCGATCACCTTCAGAACCTGGTGGCTGGCCTCCACTATGGCGTTAACGCCCTTTTCTGGCTCAACGCCCTGGTGCGCCGCCTTGCCGTGCACCTTGATGCGGTACCAGCCGACGCCCTTGCGGCTTACCTTGATGTCGCCCTTGCCGGTGGGCGGCTCTAGAACCAGGGCGTAGTCGGCGCCGCGGGCGGCGTCTTCGATGAAGATGCGCGAAAAGGTAGAACCCACTTCTTCGTCCGGGGTCAGCAGAACCTCCAGGTTGGGGTGGGGCCGCCCCGAGTTGCTAAAGTAACGCAGCGCCCAGAGGATGAAGAGCAGGCCGGCTTTCATGTCGTAGACGCCGGGCCCGTAGACGCGCCCCTTCTCTTGGCGCCACAGCCTTTTCCAGGAGCCGCGCGGGTGGACGGTGTCGTAATGGGCGATCAGCAGTACCCGCGGCCCGCCGCCGCGGCGAAAGAGGCGCAGCACCGCGCCGGCATCGGTTTCAAAACGGCGCAGCTCGCCCAGCGGGGCAAACTGGGTTTGCAGCCACAAGGCCGCCCTCTTTATCCCTTCTGCGTCGTGGGTCTTAGACTCGATCTCCACTAACTGGCGCAGGTCGGCCAGGTAAGAGTCGAGGCGTTTCTCAAAGTATTCGCGTGTCTGGAGTATGGCGGCCCGATCTGATATCACGCCTCATACGATAACGCTATTTACAGCAAATCGCGTAGGGTCTCTTGCGCCAACCAGTCGACGACGTCGCGCAGGTCGCCGCTTTCCTGGTAGATGGCCAGCTGCCGGTCGGCCGAGGTGCCGCGGTCGAGAATGGTGTATACGCGCTCCACCGCCCAGCGGCTGTCCAGCTCGTCGAGCACGTCGTCCACGAACTCCACCAGCTCCACCAGCAGGTCGCGGGCCCACTTTTCGCGGCGCTCGCCAAAGTCTATCAACTTGCCGTCTATGCCGTAACGCGCGGCGCGCCAGACGTTCTCTTCTATCAGCGGCGTGGGGTACTGGCGGAAGGTGACGTTGTCGCGCCGCATCACCCAGTGTTTATAAATGAGCGCCTGCGCCAGCGCGGCTATGGCTATGGCGTCTAGGGGGTTGGTGGCCAAGTCGGTGGCGCGGAACTCGATGGTGGGGTAGCGGTGATGGGCGCGCATCGCCCACCAGATGCGCGAGGCGTCTTTGATGGAGCCGGTGGCCACCAGCGTTTCTACGAAGCGCTGATAGTCGGAGTAGCTGGAGAAGGCGGAGGGGATGCCGGTGCGCGGCAGGCTGCGCCAGATGAGGCTGCGGTAGCTTTTCAGGCCGGTGGCGCGGCCGCGCCAGAGGGGGCTGGAGACCGAGAGCGCCAGCAGGTGCGGCAGCATGTAGCGCATGGCGTTTATGGCGTCGATGCGGAACTCGTTGTCTTCGCCGCTGCCGACGTGAACGTGGGTGCCGAATATCAGCAGCGCCCGCACCGCGTCCTGGAACTCCCCCAAGAGCTCTTTGTAGCGGTCCTTTTGTGTTATCGGCACGTTTTCCCACTGGGCGAAGGGGTGGGTGCCGGCCGCTACTATGCGCACTCCTTTGGCCTCGGCCAGCTTGGCCACCTCGCGTCGCATCTCCTTAAGCATGGCGAAGGCTTCGCGGATGTTGGCCGCCGGCGGGGTGCCTATCTCGATCATCGCCTGGTGCAGCTCGGGGTTGAGGAGCTGCTTTAGCGCCAGCGGCGCTTCTTCCAGAACCTCGGCGGCCAGCGGCGCCAGGTCGCGGCTGTCGGGGTCTATAAGCTGATACTCTTCTTCGATTCCCACGGTCAGGGGCGGTGCAGCGGGATGCATAAAAGTTCCTCCCTCAGATTAGGGTATTTTATGCCGGTTCCATCGTTTCTGGCAACACCATTGCGCTATTTTAGTCGGATTGTGAGGTGCATAAATGAGCTTTTGCCTACGCACCGTCGTCGCCCCGCGCCAGCGCTCAGGAGGGCGTCGAGGGGGTCTACGCCTGCAAGCAGGCCGTGCGGTTGGCGCCGCTGCGATAGCGGACCTTCGCTAATCCGCGATAGCGCGGCGGGAGCCGCCCCTTTTACTTCCGCCAGTCTTACTCCGGATCTCCGGGACTCGAGCGCTGACGGCGGCCGCGCCTGCGGGGCGCCGGCGGCGCACTGAATAGATATTCGCCCGCCGGCGCGGTAAGCTGGGGCGTCATGCCAGGAATCGCTATCTTAGGAGCCCAGTGGGGGGACGAGGGAAAAGGGAAGGTCACCGACGCGTTGGTGGCCCAGGCCGATTACGTGGTGCGCTTTCAGGGAGGGGCCAACGCCGGTCACACGGTGGTAGCCGGCGGACACACCTTCAAGCTGCACCTATTGCCTACCGGGGTCATTCACCCGCACGCGGTGAGCGTGCTGGCCGACGGCATGGTGATAGACGCCGAGTCTCTAAAAAAGGAGCTGGCGGAGATCGCCGCTTTGGGCCTCAGACCCAAGCTGCTCGTATCTCAAAGGGCGCACCTGGTTTTGCCTCACCACAAGTACGTCGAAAGCAAGGGAAACTTCGTAGGCACCACCGGACGCGGCATCGGGCCGGCCTACGCCGACAGGGCGCGCCGCGTGGGCATACGCGCGGGGGACCTGCTGGACGACGCCCTCTTGCGGGAGCGGGTGGAGCGACTGCTGTCCGCCAAACCCAACTCGACGGCCGGGGCCGGTTGGACCGACGCGGAGCGGGCGCTGGAAGACCTGGCGCGGATGCGCGAGGTGCTGGCGCCCTACGTGGCCGACAGCGGCGCCGAGCTGCGCGCGGCTTGGAAGACGGGCAAAAAGATATTGTTTGAGGGCGCGCAGGGGGCAATGTTAGACCTCAACTACGGCACCTATCCCTACGTAACCAGCAGCCACCCTACGGTGGGCGGCATAGTAGTGGGAACCGGCCTCTCGCACAAGGCCGTCAACAAGGTTTACGGGGTGGCCAAGGCCTACGCCACGCGCGTGGGCAACGGCCCCTTCCCTACCGAGCTGAGCGGCGAGCTGGGGGAATTCTTGCGCGAAAAAGGCGGCGAGTTCGGCGTGACCACGGGACGCCCGCGCCGCGTGGGCTGGCTCGACCTGGCGGCCCTCAAGTACGCCGCCGAAGTCAGCGGCATGGACGGCATAGTGCTTACCAAGCTGGACGTCTTGAGCGACATGGAAGAGGTGCGCTTGGGAGTGGGTTACCGCGACGACGGCTCGCCTGAGTACCGCAGCATGCCGGGCTGGGGCGATTTGGCGGGCCTTTCCAGCCGCGCAGAGCTGCCGCGGACCCTGGTGGACTATATAGAGGTCATAGAAGACTACCTGGAGATCCCGGTGGTGATGTTCTCTACCAGCCCGCGCCGCGAGGACACCTTTGGCAGCGTCAGCTGGGTCTAGCTTCGCGCGCCCGGCTTTTTCTCCGGGCAACAAATGACCCCCGCCGTCAGGCGGGGGTCTCGGGCGCCAGAAAGAGGCTTACTCTTCTTCTTTCTCGCTTTCGGCGGGGGCGCTTCCGGCTTCTTCCTCCAGCCCCAGGTCTGAGAGCAGGTCGCCGTAGAGGTCGCCCAGCTTGACGCTGGTGTTGCTCTCGCCGCCCACGAACGAACCCAGGTCGGCCCCCTGTGCGGTGGCGATGCCCGGCAGGTCGCGGTCGCGGCGCGGGCCGGTACGCCTGGGTGCGCCGCGCCTGGGCGCACCCTTGCTCTTTTTGGGGCGCTGGCGGCGCTTTTTCTGTTCCTCGGCTTCTTCCTCCGTCGGCACCGGCGGCGGCAGCAGGCGTTTGCGGGAGAGCGAAACGCGCTGATCGGTGGCGTCGATATTGAGCACCACGACCTCCAGCTCATCGCCCTTCTTGAACTTCTCGCCGGGGTTTTCGATGTGCTCGTAGTCGAGCTCGGAGATGTGCACCAAGCCCTCGATGCCGTCTTCGATCTCGACGAAGACGCCAAAGTCGGTCACGCCGGTTATCTTGCCCTTGACGACGGTGCCCGGGGGGAACTTTTCGGGAAGCTCCTTCCAGGGATCGGGTAAGGTTTGGCGCAGCCCCAGGCTGAGGCGGCGCTGCTCGGGGTCGAGGCGCAGCACCACCGCTTCCACGTCCTCACCGTCCTTGAGGACGTCGGAGGGGTGGCGCGGGCGCTTGGTCCAGCTCATCTCGGTGATGTGAATCAGGCCCTCCAGGCCCGGTTCGATCTCGATGAAGGCGCCAAAGGGGGTCAGCCCCACGACCTTGCCCTTGATGCGCTGGCCAACCTCGTACTTTTCTGAAGCGGTCTGCCAGGGGTCGGGGCTGAGAGCCTTGATGCTGAGGTTGACGCGCTCGCGCTCTTTGTCTACCGAGAGGACTTTGGCGCGCACCTCGTCGCCCACCTTGACGACCTCTTTGGGGTGGTCGAAGCGACCCCAGCCCAGCTCGCTGCGGTGGATGAGGCCGTCTATGGCTCCCAGGTTGACGAAGGCGCCAAAGTCGGTGACTTCTACCACCTTGCCTTCTACCTCGGAGCCGGGCTCGAGCGTTTCCAAAATCTCGGCGCGCTTCTTCTTCTGGTCAGACTCCAGCAGGGCGCGGCGCGAGAGTATCACGCGGCCCTTTTTGCGGTTTATCTCGGTTATTTTTACCGGGATGGTCTGCCCCACGAACTCGTCGAGGTCGGCCACCCGCTTGATGTCTATCTGCGAAGCGGGGATGAAGGCGCGTACGCCCTCCAGGTAAGCCACCAGGCCGCCGCGTACCTTCTCGCGAACGGCGACCTCTACCGGCTCGCCCTTTTCGGCCAGTTCGACTATCTTGCGCCAGGATTTGTCCGCCTCGGCGCGCTTCTTGGAGAGAATGATGACGTTGTTGGGCAGGTCTACGCGCACCACGTAAACCTCTACTTCGTCTCCGGGCTTGAGCATCTCCTTGAGCTCTTCTTCGGAGAGGGGTTCTTCGGTTAGCTGGTTGAAGGGGATAATACCTTCTACCTTTGCGCCTACGTCTACCGCCACCCCTTCGTGGCCCACGAAGACGACGCGGCCCTTGATGACCTGGCCGCGGCGCACCTTGGCGCCAAGCCGCTGCTCGGCTTCCTGGAGCGCCTGCTCCATCGTCATCTCGGCCTCGGGCTGCTGCGCGCTTTTAGGCTCGCTCTGCGGCTCGGGCTCTTGCGCGGCCTCGTCCTTTTGCTCGGGCTCAGTCTCCAGCTCACTCTGCGGCTCGGGCTCGGCCTGCGCTTCTGGCGCCGTTTCATTGGCGGCTTGCGCCGCTGTTTCGCTGGCGACCGCGGGCTCGGCCTCCGGGGCCTGGGCTTCGCTTTGGGCTTGGGTTGTGGGGTTTTCGGTTCCGGCCTCCGCCGGGGTCTTGGGTTCCTTGTCTTCCATCCGCCTGTATCCTCCTGTGCGCCGCTCGCGGGCGGCGGCGTCGCGCATAATCCCCAGAGGGCGTTTCCCTTTAGCGCACAGCGCTTGGACTATAAACCCGGGGTTCTGTCACGACACTTTGCCCCTGTAGGGCATACCAACCCTTTATAGCACATCTGCGCCGGAATGGGTAGCGCTTATTCAGGATAGGGTAGGGCCGAGAGTTTTGCGTGTATCCCCCTCTCCACAAAGTTATACTCAAGCAATGGCGGCGACAAGCGATATCTGGATAGAACACAGTTCGCCCATTCCACAATCGCTACCTGCCGAGGCGATTGCTATGGCGTCTAAACTCGGCCAGAAGGCGATTCCCGCAATAGCGAAAGACGAAAAACTGCTCGAGCGCATCTTCGCCGCTGTAAAGGACAAGAGCACCGTTCACCGCCTCCTGCAGGGGGACAGCAGAAAAATCCTGAGCGAGATGGCCGGCGAATCGGTCCACCTGGCGATAACTTCGCCGCCGTACTGGACCCTCAAGGAATACGAAGCAGCTCCGGGTCAGCTTGGCGCCGTTGAGGACTACGAGCAGTTTCTCTTCGAACTGGACAAGGTGTGGTCCCAGATCTACCGCCTGCTGGTGCCGGGAGGACGCTTGGTGGTGGTGGTCGGCGACGTCAACATTCCCAGGAAGAACGCCGCCTTCAAGAGACATCTGGTTTTCCCCCTACACGCTTCTATCCAGGAGCGCGCCCGGCGCCTGGGTTTTGACAACCTTGCGCCCATCATCTGGTACAAGATAGCCAACGCCCGCTTCGAAGCCGGCGGCGGCGGGTTCTACGGTAAACCCTACGAGCCGGGCGCGATAATCAAGAACGACGTCGAGTATATTCTTTTTTTCAGAAAACCTGGAGGATACCGCAGCCCTGCGTTGGAACAGCGCTTGGGGTCTATCATTCCCGAAGCCGAACAGAAAGACTGGTTCAAGCAGATATGGACGATCGGCGGCGCTTCGACCAAAAATCATCCCGCCCCCTACCCCCTTAGCCTGGCGGAACGGCTGGTGCGCATGTTCAGCTTTGTCGGCGACACCGTAATAGACCCTTTCATGGGTACCGGCACCACCAACGTGGCCGCCTTGCTGTGGGGGAGAAACAGCGTAGGCGTAGAGCTAATCGAGAGCTATCACGAAATTGCCCGAAACCGCCTACTGCAACGGCGCGGCTCTCAGCTGATAGAGCCTGCTTTGCTGGCGAAGCAAGACAGCTCGCGCCAAAACGCCTCGAGTCCGTAACCCCTGTAAGAGCCGTCAGTTTTCTTCGCCAGCACGATAGCGGCCGCGTCATATTTCTTCGAGAGCACCAGCCGAGAGGTAAATTTCTCGTAACGCTCCGCATAAGATATCAATCGCCCGCCACGCAAAAAGACCGGATCGAGATCGAATAGAGCGTTGGGAGCCCCGCCGCGCCGCGTGGATTCTTCTTCCTCCGCCAAGATCATCAGCCAGCCCCGAAACGGCCGCAGGTGGCCCCGGTCGGGGCTGTATTGGCGCAGAGGCCCGTCGAGCAAGCTGGCGTCCAGGTCGCTGGCGGAACCCAGGGCTTCTTCGACCCGGTTGTTGAAGTTGTTGCCGTAAGAGCCAACTTGAGACTTGAGCTCTATGGCGGCCGCCAGCGATCCCTTGTGCAGCACTACTAAATCCCACTGCTTCGCGGGTCTAAAGTAGCCGGGTAGTGAGGCCTGCCTGTTCCTGTAAAACTCGGCCTCCGACAAGCCGCTGCTGCGGATAAATTCGGCAATCAGGTTGAGCAGCGGATTCAGATGAACTCCGGCGGTGGCTTCTCCACGGCCCGACTTTTCGGCGCCCCTAGCCTTCGCCGAAGCGCGCAAAGACCAGAATTCTTTTATAGCCAGCCTAAACTTCTTGTCCAGTGCTACAGGGTCGTACCCCATACGACCACGATACCCCCAGCGGCGTGACCAAGCCCCGGGATCTGGAAAAGGCCGCAGTAAAGCCCGATTACGTTATCGCCAGCCTGGCGCAGCTGCCCGATCTAGACGAAGCTTTGGCCTGAGCGGGGCCTGGCGTAAAAAGGCGGGGCCGCGAAACTGCGGCCCCGCCTGCTGGTCGGGCGAGCTAGTGGGGGTAGTTTCTTGAATGGTGGCCCGAGTCGTGCTGAGCGTGGTGGCCGCCATCCGAGTCGTGGTCTGAGTCGCTATCTGAATCACTATCGCTGTCGCTGTTTCCGCTATTATTATTGCCGCCGTTACCGGAGTCGCTGTCGTAGTCGCCGTCGTGATCGTTGTCGTTGTCGTTGTTGTTGTAGTT
>Ga0256833_1000634_pt1 | contig 27009 bp, 24 predicted proteins | sample 356284metaG_FD_190535 | JGI IMG/M metagenome (GOLD analysis project Ga0256833, IMG submission 190535) | Hydrothermal vent microbial communities from Mid Atlantic Ridge, Atlantic Ocean - 356-284 | ecosystem: Environmental > Aquatic > Marine > Hydrothermal vents | place: Atlantic Ocean: Mid... | reverse complement strand
TTGAAAGTTGGTAATCATAAGAATTGCATTGTCCATACATACCGGCAATACCGATTGTGAACAACATTGTTAATAATAAATATATTTTTTTCATATTTTTTAATTTAAAGTGTTTTCCTCTACTGTAAAAAGTCCCTTTCTAAAAACTTTTGTATAGGATCTTAAGTGTTTTTCAAAAATTACTGCATTCGCAGTCCCGACTTTTGCATTTCACCCTTGAGCGTAAGCATCAGCCGGGATTGCGTATGGCAGCTTGCTAGCATCGCGTTATTGGAATTTGTTTCGAACTAAATAAATGATAATAAAAAAAACAATAAGACAAATAGGAATTGTAAGAAAATAACTAATTTTAAAATGTTTTCCTATTTGTTGAAAAATAATTGATAAAATCAATATCAAAATAATTAAAAATAAAAAATACTTTCTATTAATTCCTTCCATATTATTTTATTTAAAGTTTAACTCCAATTGACATTCCAGCGCCTCCAGCAACAGTCCAAGCAGCAACTCCCCACCAATTTATATCATCATCTTCTGCACATTCGCTAATTAAAGCAGCTCCTCCTGATAAAACAGCACCAATTGCATCAGCAATTAACCACGGGACAATTCTTTCTTGAATTTGATTATTATAATTTCGTGGATTCGTCCACCATACAATTGAATTAGCTGCTAGAGATAGAGTAATTGCTAAAACCATCCCTTCATTAGAATCAATTGGATATTGATGATTGTTAAATTCATTGATATAATTATCAATTCTAACTCCAAATTCTTCATAACTTAAATCGTTATTTAAGTTCAATTTTGCATCATTAAAAATACGAACCAAAATAGATTGATAAAAACTAGAGATTGTTCCTGAATCCTTCAAATTTTTAATTTCTTCTTCAAAATTACTTTCATCCATAAATGTATTAGGATTATTTATTAAAAATTGATCTTTAGTTTTTTCAAATGCTGTAAACAAAAGAGCAGAAAATCCATCCGTGAAATCAAAGTTTTGTTGAATTGTCTCAGATAAAACTATCTCTTTACAAAAATCAGAAATTGTGTTTACAAATTGTACACTATCACTAGGATTTAATCCATTTGGATATTTAATTGAGGCTTGTGTAAGTAGTTCATTATGGAATTTACCATAATTATCGAAATCGCTTACTTTTAAATAATCTATTCTATATTTTATTTCATTATTTGATTCTATATTTGAATTTTTTTCACATGCTGAAATCGAAAATAAAACCATAACTATAACTATAAAAAATATATTCTTTTTCATTTTAATAAAATTTAATAATTACCCTACTTACATAATTCCAGGCGGGTGATTCGGGATAATTCCACCACTGGTATCGGAAATTGTATGCGGAGCCTGTCCCGATAGGGCAGCTTCCGTCATACAAAGTATTGGCAGTGGTTATTCCTTTACTTGCTGCCTTGGGAATTTCAATCCAATCCAATTGGATACATAAATTACAACAAATCCAGAAGCGAATGATTTAATAAAGTCAAGAACAATTCCTTTTATTTCAATTGTTTCGTTTCCGTTTGGAAAGAAAACAATGACATAAAACAGAAGTGAAAAACCTAAAAAAAATGCAAACCTTCTTTTTTCAATGCTAATCATAATTATTAAGTTTTTAATTTGATTAAAGTCCTCCCAAAGCGGAGGCAAAACCAGAAGCAAATCCGATTGCCCCTGCAATAGCAGCATTTGTACCAGGTACTATTAAGCCGACACCAACTGACATAAAATAACCAGCTGCAGCACTTACGTCAGCTCTTGCCGCATTTCTCCAACTCCATCTTGGCTGAATTTTACCTTCCTGAGAAATTGAATAAAAATCTAATCCACCTGCACTTTGTGGCAACCATAGATATGCAGAACTTTTTGCTACTTCGATAGTAATAGTTACTAATTCTAAGTCAAAGCAACTTAGGCTTGCGTCTGAATCAACGATAGTTTGTAAATTGATCATTTCAGATAGAAAATCACTATAATTTTCCATTGCGTCCATTTCTTCCATAATAGAACTTAAATATGCATAAGCTTCTTGACTGAAAGGGTGGTCTTGCCAATTTCTCAGATCAAATTGAATTGCTTCTAAGTCCTGATACAAAGCTCTTGCTTCATTAATCAATTCTTCTTGAGTTTTGTTAAACGCTGAAAAATCAACATCTAAATTTGCAAATTCCTGTATTACTTCTTCACTACAGTTGTTGCAATTATCAAAATCAACCTTTTGATAAACCTCAGTAACATATTGGTTGTGTAATGTTCCTACCGTTGCCATTTCAGCTTTTGTAAACCCAATACAATCTGGTTGATTTTGTGAGTCAGGTGTAATTCCCTCATCGCCACAAGAGGCAATTAAGAATATTCCAAAAATTGCTGCAAAAAATAATTTCAAATACTTCATTTGTAAAAATTTAAATATTCACTCTCATAAAAAATGAGAGTTTTGGCAATATTTCCGATGGCTTCATTGAAATTTAGAGAATTTGTTTACTCATATTTCGGAACTTTCACTAATCGTGATAAATTGTCCTTTGTTTTTATGTGGACTTTGTTTTTGTTCCTTAACTTTCTTCGTTTCTCTTTTTCCAATTACTGCCAACTAACCGGAAACATCACTTTATTATGAAAACCTGTAAGAACAATCATTAAAATCTCTCTTTTTGCTATAAATGTAATAACCGTAAAGAAAACGATTTAGTTCCTTGTAATATAGATTTTTTCAATAATAAACTTCCAGATTAATACCTATTAATTTCAATAAAACGCTACATCAATTCTATCATCTGATGAGCTGCTGTGCTTAGTAAAAGACATTGCTAATCATATTATCTCTGGTTGAGACGCTATGAGACGCTATGAGACGCAAAATATTGCATTTGTACATCTCTTGCCTGATCAGCATAAATCCTTGTTAGACTTACCAAGTTTTTAAAACTTGGCAAGTCCGGGGTATTAAGAACGGTGGATCCGCAGACACCACCTTATATGTTTTTTTGAAGTCTAAAAATTCGGTTTTTGGAAAAAACAATCTTTCTAATCTGAAATAATAAAGTGTGTGGGGGGGAGTAAAAAAAACGATAAAAATATTCATGATGCCCTCGATAAACTCAATCAACTTATTTGCGTTGCTTCTTCCTCTTATCTTTTTCTTTAATATCGCGAAAGAAAAATATAAGGGGGGGCGCAGTGCATTGAGCATTGCAGAGGGGGCAGCGTTGATAATCTTTAGAAAATTCTTGATTGGTTTTGTTTCAAATAAATTTGAAACGCCATTTAAAGTAAACCATCGGAAATTCAAGAGTGCCTGTACATTAGTCAGGGAAGGCTTTAAATGGCATCGCAAATTTATTTGCGATGTTAAATTAGTGCCTTCCTTTGTTTCAAATAAATTTGAAACGCCTTTTAAAGGGGCATTCCGTAAATCCAAGAGTGCCTGTACATTAGTCAGGGAAGGCTTTAAATGGTATCGCAAATTTATTTGCGATATACAATGAGTGCCTTCTTTTGTTTCAAATAAATTTGAAACGCCTTTTAAAGAGCTCGCTGAATTACATAAGTAGCCTTGTAGCCTTGTAGCCTTGTAGCCTTGTAGCCTTGTAGCCTTGTATGTCTGTCGCGGTAATCATTTTTATCATCTTTACAAGTGCAAATATAATACCATTTTATGAATCACACAAATATTTATGTATATTTAATTGAATTTTAACATATTAATAATTCATGGTATTTATTCTTTATTTACTTCCATTTTATTATATAACGATATTTTACTTATATACGATGCATCTAATATTTGAAATGCTGCAAAAAATAAGGATTTTTCTACTTCCTTTATATTATAGTATGAAAAAATGTGATTTTTGTGACAGGTTTTTGGCGAGTTTTTTTTTATTTCATGCTGTATTTTTCACTTTTCATACTTGTTTTGTCACTATTTTTGCTTTGCTGGTATACTTTTGGGGTGATTATTCTTTTGTTATAAATACGTTTTCTTTCAATTAAATTGCCCTTTCAGGTCGTTGATATATTTTATTGGCATTATCCCTGGCTTTATGCCGGGGTTGAATTGATTTGGGCTTTTAGCCCGTTGCTGTTGGTTTACGTCTCCAGGGCAAAGGTCTCCCGATCTCTTGTCGGATTTAAAACAAACTAATGTACCCAAGATGAATCTTAACATCTTTATAGTCAACCGGATTACCAAGTCTACTACCTAGAGCTGCAGTTAATCCTATTATCCCTCCTTTTGTATCAAAATTAATACCAACACCAAAACCATAAGGTCTATCCCAATTTTTTATTTTCATAAAGGGATCTCTTACAAAGGCATAATCTGCAAATGCAAATAAAAATGAATTTCTATCTATTATCAAGCGCAATTCAACTGTGCTTATATTATATAAATCAGCTAATATACTTTCTTCGTCAAATCCTCTAAGTATTTTATTGCCTCCCAGTCTGAATAGTTCGTTTTGAAATAGTTTTGAAGCTGATTTTTTTAATGATAATCTATTACCTAATTTCACAACAATATTTCTACTCAAAGAAATATAATATGATATATCTGCTGAAATATTAAATAGATAAGTTGGAGTATCCAAAGAATCATAACTATTGATAAAATCAAAATCATTCCCTTTCAATGCAAGAATCTGTTGGTTTTTAATAATCTTCCTCTGACCTATTCTAGCGTCCATTCCTAATTCATAGCCTTTGCTTGGACTAAAATTATAGTCCAAATTATTATATTTAAGTTGCAGTCCAAAACTGTTGGTAGCTACATCAAGCTTATTGGGCAATCTTCCCGAACTTACTATAGAAGCCGAGTCAACGCCTATCAATCTCGAAGAAAATAAACTCCAATAAGTCTTTAAATAATTCACTCCATGAAAAAGATACTGTACTCCCAAATCAAAATTAACATCCCGATAACTCTCTTCATTGATATAAATATTGAATTTGGAATCAATACCATACGGCAAATCTAATACATATGGGTAATTTATTTCTAAACGTAAGTTTTGCTTACCCTGTGAAAGATTTTTGTACATAAAATACAATCTTTCTCCATGACCCAATCTATTGACCATTTCAGTCATTATTTCTCCTGTTAATTTATACTTTTTAAGTTTTGTTTTATCTTGTAATAGCCCTAAAATAAAATTAAATCTATTGACTTTTTTTGATTTCAACAATAAAATAATAGTTGCTTCATTGCCAAAAAAACCAACAGTTGGCTGCTTATCTAGTTTTAAAAAAGGTAAATTATCTATTTTGTGCTTTATCCGATTTATTTTATCCTTACTAAATATATCTCCTTTTTTTATACCTAAATAATTTTCAAGATATTTGTATGAGAGATCTACTTTAGTATTAACTTTAATAGTGTCAAAATAGATTTTTTTATTTAAAGTAACATCCAATTTAGCAGAAATAGAATCATTCCCTTTAAATAAGATACTATCGAGATTTACACTGGCAAAAGGGAAACCATAATCATCCAAATGTTTTAATATCTGTTCAGAGACAAAAGCTAATTTTGTGGGTGAAACATAATTTTTATTCCATTTATGCAAATTTATTCTCAATTGATTCAAAATATCTTCTTCTTCTTTACCAACAGTCAGGTTAAGCCATTTGTATCGAATCCCGGGTAAAATTTTATAAGTAATAACAAAATCAATAGCAGATGTTTTAATCGTAGGATTTAAAAATCCAAGTGCAAAAAGACTATCTTTGACAAATTCAAACCTGCTATAAAACTTTAAAGAATCTGAAAAATCATAAAGTTGCTTGGATGTAATTCTTCCTGTACTATCAATAACAATCAGTTTTTTATAACTTTTTTTAATATTTGCTGAAGATTCTTGTGCTTGTGACACAAGAGCTAAAAGAAATATCCCAAAGATCAATAAATGTTTCACTAATGGTATTAAGTTTTATTTCTAACGTGATTTAGAGCAAATTCTTACGTTTCAAGAAAGATTTCCAGTATACTTCAATATATCAATTCACCTTTTCCTTCTCTTAATACTTCTATACTCCCGGAGCTGCAGTCCACGATTGTTGAAGGAACCGAACCTCCTACTCCACCATCAATTACTATATCAACCAAATGTTTGTATTCCTCAAAAACATCATAAGGGTCACTTGGATAAACATCCATTTCTTTATCAATTTTGAGAATAGATGTAGACATTAATGGATTGCCCAAACTCCTGACTAAATCATTGACAATAGTAGATTTGGGGATGCGTATACCAATAGTCTTTTTATTGTTCTTCAACATTTTTGGCACGGAGTTATTTGCTTTAAGTATAAAGGTAAACGCTCCCGGTAGATTCTTTTTCAAAATCTTAAATACATTATTGTCAAATGGTTTGGCAAAATCATTTATATGCGTCAAATCTTCAATAATAAATGAAAAATTTGCCTTCTTGGGATCAATTCCTTTAATTCTTGATATTCTTTCAACCGCTTTATGATTTGTAATATCACACCCCAATCCATATAGTGTATCCGTTGGATAAATTATAACACCTCCCTTTTTGAGAGTATCGACAATATGAATAATCTTTCTCCTTTCAGGATTAATAGGATGCAATTTCACTAACTCAGACATAATAATATATTAATTGGGAAGCAAAAATAATCAAATATTTGAAAAAACACTAATAGCTTTTGGTAAACAAGTAACTTCTACTGGAAATTTCCCATAAATCTCTCCATCAGGAGATAGTATTTTGGGTAAATTTGCTTTCAATTGAATAGATTTTGCCTGTATATAATCTACATAAGGTGTATTTACATGCGAACCATCAAATATTTTTGGAAATGTTTTAAGAAGATTAATTCTACTCAACTTATTTAGCACTATCAAATCAAGTTTGCCATCATCTATTTTTGCTCTCGGAGCGATCAAATAATCACCACCTGTATATCTTGAATTGGAAATAATAACAAAAACATTTTTCCATTTTTCTTCTACACCGTCAATTGTTATATTAAGATCAAATGGTCTCAGTTTTATAGTATTGTACAATACTCCAAGGGAATAGGATGTCGCACCAAAATATTTTAATTTTGACGCAGTCATCGCAACATCTGTAATAAATCCAAACCCCATCATATTGGCATAGTAAAAAGTCTCATTATGAGATTCAACTTTAGCGATATCTATCAACTTCGTTTTCCGGGTTTTTATAGCTCTAATAAAAGACTCTAATCGCATATCTGATCGAACAATATCCCGAGACAGTGAGTTGCCCGTACCAACAGGTAATATCCCAAAAGGTATTTTCGTAGCTTTGTCCTTTTTCATAAATGCATTCAAAACATTGAAAAAGCTACCATCACCACCAGCCACTATTATCCCTCCGTAATTGTCCAAATCAAGTTTATCTACAATATCACTTATCTGTTTGACATTATCTGTAAGAACAAATTCAACCTCAATATCATTTTTTTCAAATAATTCCTTGATTTCATCCATCCGACTAATTGATCTGCCTCCTCCGGCAAACTTATTATAAATACAAAGTACGCGCATAGTTTATCCTTTTGCTGGAACAAAAGAACAAATATACTATATTATACCAATATATACTATTCCAAAACTATATTATATGAAATAAACAAAACGGAGAAGAAATAATACAAAAAAAATCTATAGTCAAAACGAATAACAGCACACAATCTCAAATAGAGCCAAACAACTCCATCGTTGACAAACAAAATCACTTTACAAGACAAATTGCCTTGCAAACCAATTTAACACTATAAAAAAACTAAACACCTAACCAACTCTCATACTCATCTTCCTTAGATTTGAATCTAGAAACCGTTGGGTATTTTTTTGGTGTTTCATTCAAATGAAATAACTTTACAAAAAATTCAATTAATTTGTTCACGGGATAAAAATTTAAAATGTTCATGTTCAAAAAAATAAAAAAAAAAAATAAAAAAGACCAAAATAAATCCTAAAAAGTACTCTGACTTTATCTAAATGTTCATATTATTTACAAAGGTAATACGAAAAATTACTAAAATCAAATTTTTATATCATTTTAACACATATTTTCTTCAAAATAAATAAAGAAATCAATTATTTCCTTATATTATTGATATAAATTAAACTCAAAGTTAAGTTTTTTATTGTTTCTGTTCAACTTTTTTTCAAAATTTAACATTTTAAATAAATAAATACTAACAGATTGCAAAAAGCATAACCTTATATGCAAAAAGACACTTCTTTTTATAGAAAGGTTGGTTAAGAATTAGATTTTTTATAAAAAAATAAATATCGTCGGTCACTAAAGTGCTTGATTTAATGAACAGACACTAAATATTTTCATAAAATTCTTAGTTTTGGATTAAAATTATTCTTTATTTACATTATTTTTAAACAGTATTTACAAAATGTTAAAGCTAACAGTTAAAAAACATGAACTAATTTTCAAACAACTTGCCGGAACATCGAGAGGGACTTTAAGAAGCAAACCATCCTGGTTTTTCATACTAATTGATTCGGAAAAACACAGTAATATATCTATTGGGGAATGTGGACTTTTAACGGGATTGAGTTTTGATGACAAATCCGGTTATTTAGAAAAATTGTTCCAAATAGTTCAAAGTGTTAATCAAAAACAAAGTTTGGAAACAAAAATAGACCTATCCGAATGGCCATCCATCAATTTTGGACTTGAAATGCTAAAAAAGGATTACTACTCTACTAAAGATAAGATATTATTTGATACAGAATTCACAAACCACTCGTACAAAATTCCCATTAACGGCTTGATTTGGATGGGTGAAAAAAAATTCATGTTTGACCAAATAAAGTTAAAAATTGACGAAGGTTGGTCATGCATAAAATTAAAAATAGGAGCAATTGATTTTGAGGAGGAAATTGAACTGATAAAATATATCAGAGCACAATTCGGAATTGATGAATTAGAATTGAGAGTTGATGCAAATGGAGCATTTCTACCCACTGAAGCTAAAGAAAAAATGAAAATACTCTCTGATTATGACATTCACAGTATAGAACAACCCATTGGTGCAGGGCAAGAATATAAAATGGCTGAATTGTGTGATAATCCCCCTCTTCCTATTGCTTTGGACGAAGAATTAATAGGTGTCATAGATATGCACAAAAAACAGAGATTATTAAAGCTTATAAAACCTCAATACATAATCTTAAAACCAAGTTTGATCGGAGGATGGAATTCATCAGAAGAATGGATAAATATCGCAAAACAACATAATATCAAATATTGGGCTACTTCTGCTTTAGAATCAAATATTGGGCTAAATGCTATTGCTCAATGGACTGCTACATTGGAAAAAAACTTAATTCACGGTCTAGGTACGGGGCAACTTTACACAAACAATATAGATTCACCATTGCAAGCATCTAAAGGTTACTTGAGCTACGAAAAGGACAAAAATTGGCTTTTTAATATTTAGTGTCTGTCTATAATTAGCAACAGCATAATTTTGTAATATAAATCCCCGTTTTTGAAGCTATTCACAATAAATTATCACAAATCCGATAATATAATTCTATACATATTGTTATTATTACTAAATATATTATAAATTTGCTTAATATATAAAATTTAAAGTATTTAAAATGAAGAAATCACTATATATATTAGTTAGTTTTATTTTAATGATGCATATCGCCAATGCTCAAATGACATCTACTTATTCAGATGAACTATTTTTATACAAGGAAGCAAAAACTCATTATGAAAACAAAAACATGGAGTTAGCCAGACAACTGTTTAAACGTTTTTTAAAGACAAGGGAGGTTTTTAATGAATTCAGCGATATCAACTTCATTGAAGCAGAATTATATCTAATAAAAATTGCATTTGAGACAGGTCAAGATTACGGAGAAGATCTCGTAAAAGAATTTGAAAAAAAATATTCTGCTCATGTATTACTCAACGACGCTTATATTTCACAAGGAAGATACTACTTTAATAAAAATGATTATACGGCTGCAATTGAGACGTACGAAAAAGTAAACCTTGACGGTCTCAACTTTTACAAAGAAGACGAGGTGAAATTCAATCTGGCTTATAGCTATTTTGTAAAAAAAGAATTTGAAAAAGCATCGGTTTTATTTAAAGAATTGAGCTTAACAGACAGAAAATATTACTATCCTGCTCACTACTATTATGGAATTTGTCAATTTTTAAAAAACGATTTTGAGAGAGCTATTAATAGCTTCAACATTATTCAAAATACTACTCAATACAAACAGTATGTACCATATTATTTAGTTCAGCTGTATTTTACTCAAGGTGATTACGACAAGACAATTGAAGTGGGCGAAGAAAAGTTAAAAATAAAAGATGTTATCAATTATTACAAAATCAATCATCTAATAGGCCAATCTTATTTTTTAAAAAAAGACTATGCAAGTGCACTACCCTATCTTGAGATATATGAACAAAATACGGACAAATTAAGAGCAGAAGATTTCTATCAGCTTGGATATATTTATCAGCAATTAGGCAAATGCGACAAAGCGATTACGGCATTTAAAGAGATATCAACACTTAAAAATGCAATGGGACAAAATGCAAATTATTATCTCGCCAATTGCTATTTTAAAATAGGAAACAAGGAATCGGCTAGGACAGCTTTCAAAAATGCAGGAGATTTGGATTTTAACAGTATGATCAAAGAAGAGTCAATATTCAATTACGGTAAACTATCGGCAGAGACAGGATATGATCGTGAAGCTATCAGATCATTATTGTCAATATCAGAAAATTCATTATACTACTTAGAAGCACAAAATGTACTCAAAGATGTTTTTGTCAATACAAAAGATTATAAAAAGGCTCAAGAAACTTTAGAAAAGCTCGACAATGTATCATCTCAATTATTTCAAGCCTATCAAGCAGTATCATATTACAAAGCATTACAAGAAATTAATGATGGCAACTATTCTGAAGCTGAAGAAGACTTGTATAAAGCGGAAAAAATAAACAGAGACATAAATATTGCAATCAAAACACATTATTGGCTAGCTGATTTATTGCACAGGCGTGGCGAATACATTAAAAGCAACCAATACATTGATCGCTATTTCATAATGGCTAAAGGAGTAGATATAGATGATGAAGTCACGACTATACCTTTTGGGAAATATCTCCAAGGATACAACTACTACAAGCTCAATAATTACCCTTATTCCGCCGATAGATTTCTCGAAGCAATAGCATTGTTTAACAAGCAAAAGACCAAGGATATTGAACTAAAACGAAAATTAATAGCGGATTCTCATTTAAGGGTTGCTGACGCGTATTTTCACAATAAACAATTGCAAAAAGCTATTGGTCACTATGACTATGTAATAAATAAAAATGCAGCTCATACCGCTTATGCCTTATATCAAAAAGCTATAATAGCCGGATTAACAGATAAGCCTTTTGAAAAGATAACGATATTAGAAGAGATATTGGACAAATATAAAAAATCTCCAATAAGACCCAATGCTTTTTTAGAATTGGCAAACACATACAATATCCTAAAACAATATGAGAAAGCTTACAATGTATATAATACAATTGTTGAAGAATTTAAAAATCAAACAAAGCTACAAAATGAAGCTTACTTAAAAATGGGACTTATAAGCTACAACAAAGGTAGTATCAACAATGCATTGGAAAACTATAAGATTGTGATAAACAATAATCCTGATGCTGAATCCAAACAAGAAGCATTGACCTCTTTGGAGGAAATATATATAAACGACAAAAAAAATGCTAATGAATATTTTGATTATATCAAAACCGTTCCGGGAGTAAAAATCGATGGGCTGTACAAGGATTCCTTAAATTTTATCACTGGAAAAGTCTATTATGATGAAGATAGTACAGATCGAGCAATTGAATCATTCAATGATTATTTAAAGATATATGATCAAGGGTATTATTCTCTAGATGCACACTACTTAAGAGCAGAAAGCTATTTAAGAAAAAAGAAATTCTCAAAAGCATTTAAAGATTTTAAATATATTATTGATCAGGGATTTAATTCCTATTACGAACCCTCTTTGTATAAAGCGGCAATCATCAGCTTCAATTATCTCAAAAACTATTCGAGAGCATTGAAATACTATAAAGAACTGGATGGTTTGGTCAAGGACGAAAACAAAAGATATGATGTTCAGTTGGGGGCTATGCGAAGTGCTTTTAGAATTAACAATTTTTCTAATGTACAAAAATTTGGTTCAAAAATACTAAATAATTCATTGACTTCGCCAAAAGAAAGATCGGCTGCACATTACTACATAGGTAAGGTAGCACAGTCAAATAAAAAATACGATACCGCATTAAGACATCTAAATAAAGTTATAAAACAAAACAAAAACAGTAATTGGGCTGCAGAAGCCAGATATTTAATATCAAAGATTTACTACCATAGAAATGAATTGTCCCTTGCTAAAAAGATGATTCAAGAGGCAAATATCAAGAATAGCGCTTATCCCTATTGGGTCGCCAAAGGGTTGATTTTGATGTCAGATATTTTTGTTGCAAAAAAAGATTTATTTAACGCCAGAGCTGCACTTGAAGCGGTACTGGAAAACTACAAAGAGGATAAAGGGATTATAAATCAAGTAAAATCAAAATTGGAGAAGCTCACTCAATTGGAAGAAAAAAATAGTAGAGTAGAGAAAGTCAATGAAGATGGAACTATAAAACTTGATTCAATCAAATAAATAAATAAATAATCTAATAATTAACAATTGACAATTACAGAAATAACAAAATTTCAAACCTATGAAATACAAAAATATAATATTAGTGGCATTATTGACAATTTTAAATTTTTATTTGTCTGCTCAAGAAGACAACGTCAATTTTGATGACGTACAAGTAATAAAAGAATTCTCTGCCAAAATAGGTGATTTTAACAAAGTTAATATCGAACCTAAATTACCGATATTTGACCTTAGTACTAGAAGATACAAATACAATGTAAGGGCTATCCCGGTAAAATTGGAGTATGAAAAGCCTAAAATCAGACCTTTGGCTCTACCTGATCCAAAGCCTATACATATCAACAAATATTATGTAAAATTAGGTTATGGCTATCCTAAGTTTCTAGATGCAGAACTGTCAATTGGATACAAAAAAAATAATATAAATTCAAATATTGCCTTAACACATCTTTCGGCAAACAGTACTGCAAATATAAAAGATCAAAGAAACTCTAAAACACAGATAAACTTTGCATTTTTTAATAGAAAAAATGAAACGGACTTAGAGTACAGTATAAATGGAAAAATAGAAGGTGACTATTACTATTTATATGCAAATAACAAGACAATTCAGGATAGTTTTACCACTTTACAAAATAAAAGAAGAATATTAAGAGGAAGTATAAATGCAAAATTAAAAAAAGAAGAATTATTAAGCAATTTAGACAACAAAACAGAGTTAGCCTATGGTTTTATTCAACTTAATACCGGTAAGATACTCGAGAATATTTTTACTGTTGAAAACCTTAGTGAATACAGTTTAAATCAATATGCATCTGTAAATATACCTTTGACCTTGAAGACTATTTTGGGAAGCGATATATTTAAAGTACAAGCTAAACCGTTTTTTCGATACAACACAAGATTATTGAATATCAAAATAGGAGGAGATATTGGCAAAACTCAAGACTTAAACTTTCTATACCCTTATGCAGAGGTTTCATCCAACCTTTTTGACAATTTCATTGAGATATTTGCCTCAGCCGACAATCAAATATTTAATAATACAATTTATATCCAGTCTGAAATTAATCCGTTCATGAACTTTGAAAAAAACTCCATCTCTACAACTGCCTATAATAATTATACTGCCGGAATTCGCAGTAGTCTTGAAGGAGTGAAAATTGAATTTATCACAGCTTATAAAAAATTCAAAAACAAATTATTTTTTATACCATCTTTAACAGACAGAAGGACTTTTTCCATTATTTACGACAACGGCAAAAACATCCAACTTCAATTAAACCTTCTATACAAAATACTACCTGAGCTTGAAATAGAAGGGAATATCACAAACAACATATATACTATGGATAACATAGCCAAACCATGGCATACTCCAAGTTTAACTGCAAATTTTTCGACAAAAACAGAATTAATAAACAAAAAATTATTAATTAAAGGTGGTTTGTTTTTTGCTTCACAATCTTGGTTCATGGATTTTGATGGAAACAAAAAGAAGCTTTCAAGTTATTTTGATTTGAGTGCTAAAGCAAGTTACAAATTCCTTGAAAAATCAAGTATATTTATAGAAGTTAACAATATATTTTCTCAGAAATATCAAAAATGGTATCAATATCCAAACTATGGAATTAATGGATTGGCAGGCATGGAAATAAGGTTTTAATATAATTACCGGTACAATTAACAAACAACTTTGTATTAAAAATAATAAATATAACAAAATAGTGTTACATTTGCAAATTCATTAACTTACAACTATGGGGCAAGATTCAAAATTTTCGTTCAAAGAATTGTTTTCATTTATTTTTAGTAAAACATTTTTGAAACATTTAGGGTTGATCATATTATTTATTGCAGTCGTCATTACAGCTATTCTTTGGTGGTTGGATATATATACAAATCACGGACAGAAACTTGTACTTCCAGATTATAGCAACGTAAAAGTCGATAAAGCTACAAAAGATGCTAAAGAGAGAAAGTTTGTGATAATAGTCGATGATTCAACACATATAGTAGGTAAACCCGGAGGAATAATAATAGCACAAAATCCAAAACCTGGAGCTAAAGTAAAAGAAAACAGGAAGATTTATGTTACGGTAACCAAATATAATCCGGACAAAATAAAAATCAATGATCTTCCATTGCTTTACGGAAGAAATTTTGAAGCTAAAAAAAGAGAATTGGCAATATTAAAAATAAATTCTAAAATAAAAGGATACAAATACGATATTGGATCACCAAATTATATCCTTGAGGTATTTTACAATGGAAAGTCAATAATTTCAAAAAAAGGAAAATCCAATAATGTAGAAATTGAAAAAGGAGGAACTTTAGAATTTATTTTAAGTAGAAAATCAGGAGGCTCTACAAATCTTCCACAATTGAAGTGCAAGACGCTAGAACAAGCCCTTTTCCTACTTGAGTCAAGGAATTTGAATATTGGGTTAATCAGGAAAAATGGCGATATAGTTTCTGATACCGAACCGGGTTTTATCACAAAACAAATACCTGCCGCTATTGATAATATCCCAATGGGAACTACCGTAGACCTTTATATATCTACCGATGTGCCGAAGGGATGCAACTAAAGGCTATTTCTTTGCCGCAACGCTTCATAAACCGTTACTGCAACCGAAACAGAAACGTTGAGTGAATCAACAATACCTGACATCGGAATAGTAAAGATTTTTTCTTTTTCCTTAAGCCAAAAAGAAGACAGCCCCTGTGATTCTGTACCGAATATAACAGCTATACTCTTCTTCATATCCACATTATAAATATTGGTATAAGATGGCAATGCAGCTGAATAATAACCTATATTATTTGTATCAAACCATTGCTTTAATTCTATATTTGTGGTCACCACTACTGGCACCGTAAATGCAGCACCAATACTAGACCTTATCACATTGGGATGGTATTGATCTACCCTACTCTCCGTCAATATAATCGCATTGACATTAGCTGCATCTGCTGTACGTAAAACAGCCCCCAAATTACCAGGCTTCTCCACAGATTCCAAAACAACAAAAAGACTATTTTCGTCAGAGACGAAGTCATTCAATGTGTAAACCTTCTTTCTAAACACAGCTAAAACACCTTCCGTATTATCTCTGTAAGCCACCTTCTCATATACTTTTTTCTCCAACTCAAATACAGGTATTTCTGTTGAGGTATTACGCAATAGCTCAGATATATTCCTACTATATATATCGGGACAATAATACAAAGACACTACCTCAAAACCCGATTTTATACCCCTTTCTACTTCTTTTACTCCTTCCGCAACAAAAACATCAGAAAGTTTTCTTTCCCTGCTTTTATAAAGCTTTCGCAGTTGGAGTATCTTTTTATTGTGGACACTACTAATTATCATTATGCCAGAAGCTTAGCTTTCATTTGAGTAAACTCATCCTCATTAATGATTCCGGATTCTTTCAACTGCCCCAATTCTTTTAATTTGTCAATAATCTCATCCGCTGTCTTCAATTTCTCTTTCTTCTCCTCAACTTCCTTTACAATGGCCTCCTTATGCTCTTGCTCTTTACTAAAATCTTCTGCTATCTCTTTACCTTTTTCAAACTTATCTGTATACATCTTTTTCAAAGAATTCAAATCAACATCCAAAAAAGTGCCTCCTGTCTCAAAATGCTTTTTAAAAGCATACCCAATTCCATAAGTACTTGCACCTGACAATACTGCTGTTGCTACACCCCCAAGATAAGATCCGATAATCGGTATAAACTTAATAGCTCTTGAAGCTCCCGCCTTGGCCAAACCGGCAGTAGTCAATGATGTGATAATCGCTTTACCTTCAGATTCCTTAAAATCGACTTCATGTATTCTCGCCAGTTGTCTTATCATATCCAGTTGGATATAACTGATTGCCGCAAAATCCAGTAGAGGAATCGGTATAAATCCTGCTCCCATAGACCAAATCATATGATTTTTTATAATTAAATCCGAACTATCTTTTCTGATATCATCAATTTCTTGCATAAAACAATTTTTTATTTTTTTTACTAAATAGCGTCAGCATACAAACGCTTCAATTATATCTATTGGTTTTAGCTAACTCCAATTACATTACAATTTTTTTAATTTAAAAGTTCAAAATATCTGAACTATCAAAATATAATCACAGCTAAAAACACCATAAATCAACCTAATAAATCGACAATTTTCCTAACATTAGTATAGTTTGCTCCTCCGTCAAGCAACGTAAATAAAAACCTAGGCTTACTAATGATTAAAAATTCATTTTTCCCCGCTTCTACTTCCTTTGAATTTATAGTTATCAATTCCCCCCATGAAACATGTCCCTTTTTTAAATAAATTATTACATTGTTTCCATTTATTTTTATATTTGCTCCACTAAAATACTCCTTTTCTTTTATGGCATTTAACAATTCTTTTTGTGATAAATCCGAAATTATCTTTTTTTGATATTTTAACCCAGTATTCTCATCGGTTAATTTTGTAATTCCATTCATCCTCAACTGACTTTTGTTAATAGATACTAAAAGCCATGACATAATTCCTCCAAAAATTATAAAATTGAAAACAAACCTATACAAATGAAAATCCAGCCCTAAAGCAAAATTTAATACCTCATTGAGTATTGCAAAACCTAATCCCATAATTAAAAATACCCTTAAATATATTCTACTAATTTGTCTCATAATATCATTATTTTAGCAGTATATAATTTAATATCCCATCAAAATCTTGTGCATTAAAATATTTCCATTCCCCTTTATTTCTAAACCATGTCAGTTGCCTTTTGGCGTATCTTCTAGTATTCCGTTTTATTAATTCAACTGCCTCATTTTTGGATATCTCACCATCAAAATACTCAAATAATTCTTTATATCCCACAGTTTGAAGCGCTTTCAAATATCTATAATCAAGTAAATTCCTTGCTTCTTCCTCCAGACCTGCTACCATCATCTGATCCACTCTTCGATTAATCCTCTCATATAGTATAGCTCTTGGCCACTCCAATAAAACCTTAACCACATCAAATTCTCTTTTATTATTTTTTTTATTTGTAAAAGATGTAAAGGGTTTCCCACATTGTTTGATTACTGACAATGCTCTTATCAATCTATGCGAATTGTTTAAATCGACCGTTTGAAAATACATCGGGTCTGCTTTTCTTAGTTCATCTTGTAGATAACCTATCCCATTTTGCTTAAAGTTACGCTTTAATCTATCAACTATTTCAACATCTATTTCTGGAAATTCATCTATACCATTAATTATTGCATCTATATAAAGCCCCGTTCCCCCCGTCAAAATCACATAATCATTAGATAAAAAATAACCGTTGAGAAAATCCATTACCTCTTTTTCATATTTGCCAACATTATATTTATCAAAAATCGACACATTTCCTATAAAATGGTGGTTTACTCCTTCCATCTCCAGTGCATCAGGCTTGGCAGTACCGATATTCATTTCTTTATAAACCTGTCTACTATCAGCAGAAATGATATCTGCATCAAAGCTTTTAGCCACATTTATTGACATGGAAGTTTTGCCCGAGGCTGTTGGTCCGGCAATAACAATTAATAACTTTTTATCTGATTCTCTATCCAAATTTAATTTAATTAGTTTACTTTGGCAAAAAAATAAAAGTGATTTATCCGGTGTCTTCACAAAACAGACTAATTTTTTCAGTTAATATATTTTGTGGTAGTCACAATATCTTAAACGTGTAAATGTAAAAATTATTCACAAGAAAACTCAACAAAATTAAAAATATTTATGATTTATAAATTTTTAAAATGGTATGCTGCATTAGGGATTAAGTTCTATTACAAAAATATTTTCATCCAATATAACTCCAATTTACCAAAGACACATCCCATAATATATGCTTCAAATCATCCTTCAGGATTTTATGAATCACTTGTATTTGCTACAATTTCAAAAATCGCACCAATTTACCTAGTAAGAGCTGACTATGTCTCAATAAAAGGCTTAATATGGATATTCAAAATATTAAAATTATATCCGATTTATAGGCAATCTGAAGGTCTTAAAGATGTAAGTAAGAACAATGAAGTTTTCAATTTACTTTACAATGAATTAGCAGCCAAAACCCCAGTTTGCATATATCCTGAAGGAACAACCAAATTTAACTTCCGCATCAGAACTATAAAAAAAGGAATTTCAAGACTGGCTATAGGAGCCAAAAAAAATGGTATAAGAGATATCAAGATAGCCCCAATTGCTTTTAATTTTGTAGAACCCGTTAAATTCAGATCTAATCTCTTTATACTTTCCTCTGATTTGATGAGTTTAGACCATATTGATGGTGAACAACTAAACAATCCGACGTCATTGAGAGCATTAACTATCGAGATAGAGAAAAAAATGAGAGAAGTCGTTCTGGATTTAGATTCCAAAGAACAGCATGAATTGTACCAGAGATTACAACTGTTATTTGTAAATGACAATTTTGCAATCACAGGCAAATCAGGTTATATTAAAAATTCTGAATTACCTGAAAAAGTGAATAATCTATCAAATAAAATAAAGAAATTAGACGAGAAATCTTTCTATGAACTAAATAAAAAAACGATAAAATATTTTAGTGAATTAAACGATAATAAAACTAATGACAGAGCCGTCATCAGTAATAAAAACACATTAATAGATAGTATGCTATTTATTTTTGGTTACCCTTTATATATCCTAGGAATTTTAGTTAATGCAATACCGATACTGTTCGCATTAAACATACAAAAAAACAAAATTAAACAGTACGAGTACAAAACTGTTGTAACAGTATTGATCGCCCAGTTTTCATATATTATATATTTACTTTTACTGTTAGTATTATCTTTATTTATCTTTTCGACACTTGGACTTATTGTTTTGACTTTTCCTTTCTTGGCGTGGTATTCACTTAAATTCTACGACTTTAAAAATAACTATTTAGCCATTAATAATTTTACAAAATCGCAAAACAAAGATTATTTAGTTAAACTAAGGGCAGAAATTGGGGATATTATCAGGCAGTGGGGTACGCATGAAAAAAGAGCAATCTTCAATTGAAGATTGCTCTTAAAATTTAATTTGTAAAAAATCAAATTATCTTACAGCATCTTTCAATGCTTTACCCGGTTTAAATTTAACAAGATTCATTGCAGGTATTTTCAATTCAGCGCCAGTTGCAGGATTTTTTCCCATTCTTGCAGCTCTTTTTGAAATTGAAAAAGTACCAAAACCAATGAATGCAGCTTTATCTTCTTTAGTTAAAGCGTCTTGAATTCCATCAAATGTAGCATTGACAGCTTCAGTTGCTTGAGCTTTAGAAATATCTGCTTTCTCCGCTACTAATTTAATTAAATCTCCTTTGTTCATTTGTTAACTTTTAATTAATAAAATATTTTTTGCTCGGCAAAGGTATAATAAAAATCAATTATACAAAAAAAATTAACAAAAACTTTATAAATGCCCTATCTAAGGGGCATTTAGCGGTTATCAAAAAACAATTACATATTAAAAAAAATCAAATATTCAAAACTATAATTTATGACAGATATTTTGAAGTTAAGATAACATATGAAATTGAAAAATATTAAAATTTTAAAAGCTTTACCCCTAAAATGACTGCATAATCATTCATTTTATGTAAATTTGTAATATATTAAAAAAATAAATCTATAAATATGCCAGATAATAAAGAAAAATTAAAAGCTTTACAAATGACTATCAGTAAACTTGAAAAGTCTTATGGAAAGGGAGTAATCATGAAACTGGGAGACAAAGCTGTCATTAATGTTGATACAATCCCAACCGGCTCTTTAGGTTTGGATATCGCACTAGGTATAGGAGGACTTCCAAGGGGAAGAGTCATTGAAATCTATGGCCCGGAGTCTTCAGGTAAAACAACCCTCGCCATTCACACTATTGCTGAAGCCCAAAAAAAAGGTGGTATAGCTGCTTTTATTGATGCAGAGCACGCTTTTGACAGAAATTACGCTGAGGCTCTTGGGGTTGACATTGATAATCTTCTCATATCCCAACCCGACAATGGAGAACAAGCTCTGGAAATAACAGAAAACTTAATTCGTTCAGGTGCTATCGACATTATAGTAATTGACTCTGTTGCAGCCTTAACTCCAAGAAGTGAGATTGAGGGTGAAATGGGAGACTCCAAAATGGGGCTACACGCAAGGTTAATGTCTCAAGCTCTCAGAAAGCTAACGGGGACTATCGGTCGTACAGGTGCCACATGTATTTTCATAAATCAGTTAAGAGAGAAGATAGGAGTGATGTTTGGCAATCCTGAAACCACAACAGGAGGAAATGCATTGAAATTTTATGCTTCTGTAAGACTGGATATCAGGAAAGCAGGGGCTGCTATCAAAGACAAAGAAGGTAATATAGTAGGCAATCCTGTAAAAGTCAAAGTGGCAAAAAACAAACTTGCAGCACCGTTTAAACTAGCTCTATTTGATATAATATATGGAGAAGGAATATCAAAAACAGGTGAAATTCTAGATATTGCTGTTGATTTGGATTTGATAAAGAAAAGTGGTTCATGGTATGCATACGGAGATACAAAAATTGCACAGGGTAGAGTGGCTGCAGTACAGTTTCTAAAAGACAATCCGGAAGTCGCTGAAGAATTGGAACAGATAATAAAAGAAAAATATCTACCTCATTTGTATGAAAATAAAGAATAATAGTTTTATAGAAAAATAAAGCAAAACAGTACATTAGGTATAGAACATTGTTAAATAGTTATTAATTTTAGGGCTTTATGCAATGATTATTCGATTTTTTTGTTTATTTTTGGGAATATTGTTTAATTCTTAAAATGTAAATTAATGAAAAAAATTAAAAATTTAGTTCTGTTATTAGCGATGGCTTTCTTCGCTCAGATGTCATTTGGTCAAACTGTACTTGGAGTATGGAAAACAATTGATGATGAAACCGGAGAACCTAAATCTCATGTGAAAATATATAAGAAAGACGGCAAAGTATTTGGTCGGGTTGTAAAATTACTGCCAAAAGCGACTACCACTACTTGTGATGGATGTCCCGGAGACAAAAATGGTAAGAGTTTGTTGGATGTTGATATTCTTTGGGATTTGGAAGCAGATGATGACGGAGTATGGGACGATGGTGAAATTGTAGATCCTGCAAATGGAAAAGTTTACAGATGTAAAATATCTTTGGAGAATGCAGACAAATTAAAAGTAAGAGGATATATTGGATTTTCGTTATTTGGCAGAACGCAAATTTGGCATAGAGTCAAGTAGTATTTTTTCACATTAAAATTGGCAAATTGAAATCATTTGATTCGCCAATTTATCCTATACCATATATTTACTAATGTTATTTTTTTTAAGAAAATTAATACCGGCTATTTTATTGTTCATATCTGTTAGCGCTTTTTCTCAATTTGAAATGGCAGATTCGAGTAATAGGGTTATTATCAAGCCCTTTAGCCCTCCGGTAGGGGCTGTCATTCAAGATATGCTGTATACCCAAGCAAAGGTATTCCTCGCTCCTGATATTTTTGAAAAAAATCATAATCTATTAAATTATAGAGGAAAAAGTGTCCTACTCTATTTTATCAAAAAAGATTGTTACAATTGCGAAAATGGTCTTGAAGCATTAAAAGAACTCAAGAAACATTATGGCAATAGAATAGAGATTTTTGCCTTTTCAAATGAAAGTAAAAATTCATTACTTAAAGCTTATAAGCACTTAAATCCCGGTTACAATGTAATGTTCAATAGCAAAATCTTTGGAGAAATGATGTATGCAGGCAGTCTAGGTTATCCACGGCTTTTTTATATAAACAAGGAAGGATACACTACTAAAATCATACCTGAAGAGACCTTTGACCAAACCAGCAACACTAAAGATTTAATATTAAAAACCATACAGGAAATTGAAGAAGGAAGAAAAGAAATACATAATTAAAGAAATTTTTTATTCTATTCAGGGCGAAGGGTATCACAGTGGCAGACCGGCTATTTTTGTAAGATTTGCAGGTTGCAACCTTTGGTCAGGAAAGGAAAGTAATAGACAAAACGCAATTTGCAAGTTTTGTGACACAGATTTTGTGGGTACTGACGGTATCAATGGAGGAGAGTACACAGCAGAAGATCTTATCCAAAAAATCAAAACAATCAAAGCCGCATCAAAGTGTAAATTTATAGTTTTAACCGGAGGAGAACCTTTGCTTCAATTGGATAAAAATCTGATAGATACTTTTCATGATAATAATTATTTTCTTGCGTTGGAGACAAATGGAACTCATAACATAATCGAAGAAATAGACTGGGTAACCGTAAGTCCTAAAATAGGCTCAAAATTCATTCAGAAATCCGGAGATGAATTGAAAGTTGTTTTTCCCCAAGAAAAACTAGACCTAAGTGAATTTAGTAATCTTGATTTTAAGCACTTTTATCTTCAACCTAAAGAAGAAAAAGTACCTAATATCAATATCAGGAAGACTCTTGATTATTGTTTGGAAAACCCAAAGTGGAAACTTAGTTTACAAGTACACAAAATTTTGGATATCCAATAAAAAAGCTCCGGATATAAATCCGGAGCTATAATTGTGTCAATCTGTTATAAATTGATTAGAATATATATCTCAAACCAAATTGCATTTGCCATCTTGAAGCAAGACTAAAGTCATCTCTGTAAGTTGACTTCAAGGTAGTATCAAACCCATAGGTTGGATTGCCTTCACCATCAACTGATACCCCAATTGGTTGAGTATTCGAAGGATATTGTCTTACGCCCCAATTTGAATTTATTAAGTTTCCAAGATTTAAAACATCAATACTCAATTGGATAGTATTCTTCTTACCACCAACCATAAAATTAAAGTCTTGCAATATTCTCATATCTATATCTGTATACCACGGATTCAGACTAGCATATTTTTCTGCATATTCTCCTCTTCTTCCACTTAAATATTCATCTTGGTCGATAAACTTATCCAAAGCGTTTCTTTGTTCCTCAACATTATTACCTCCGAAATTCATTTTTCCGATTTCATCCTTTGTAGGAATATAAATCAAATCATTAAGACCTGAACCATCTCTGTTTATATCACCTGAATAAGTATAACTATATCTTCCACCTTGAGCAGCCTCAAAGAAAAACGCAACAGAAGTAGCCATCTTGTCATTTGCATAATCAAATTTTCTGAATGCAGAACCCACAATTCGGTGTTTATTACCATATCTTGAATATGACAATTTGGGGTCATTCACATTACCAAGAGCAGGATTTCTAGCAAAGGCATCAGATGTAATCTCAGCAGGAATAGAACTCGCATCTTTAGAATCAAGATAACTATATCCAATACTTGTAAACATTCCATTAGCCCATTTCTTTTGTATCTGAAATAGTGCATTTACGGTTTGACCTACATTAGTATTGTAGAATGCCCATGCGTTGTCATATCCAAATGGTCCTTTTGCAGCAGGATTTCGATCTGCATCATTGTTATAAATCACTCTATTATCAACTCCTTTCAATGTATCTGAAGGTTGCTTCAAAGCAACATTTCTCACGATCATTGCATTGAGATCCTTTGTATATATAAAATCAGCTGAAAGAGTAAAATCTCCCGGCAATTTTGCATCAAGTCCTAAATTAGATCTCCAAACTTGTGGGAACTGAAAGTCAGGTGATACCGCTGTATAAAAATATGTATTAGGATTCGCAACTTGATTTCCTAGCCATACAAACGGGAATCTTCCTGTAAAAGATCCTGTCCCCCCCCTTAAAATAAAGCTATTATCTCCTTTTACATCATAATTAAACCCAATTCTAGGTGAGACATAAGTCTTTGAATCAGGAAACTCAGTTTGATCAAAATGAATAACATTTCCTTCCAAATCATAATAGTCTCTTGTAGGGTCGTAGCAACAGTTTCTGTCAATATTCTCTTGAGCTTTAGTTGGAGTATCAAAATACAATGCTTTATCAAGTCTAACTCCGGCTGTCAATGTAAATTTATCTGTTATATTCCATTCATCTTGTAAATAAAAGGCAACCTGACCAACATTTGTTTCAGCTAATGCCCAACCTTCTCCCAATTTACCATCATATCCACCATTCTCATCAAAATTAGCTTTAGCTGCTTCAACATCTGCATCAAATGCACCTGTGTTAACAGCATCGACAAAAGCATCTACGCTTGCCCATCCGGGACCAAATACACCCGCATAATTCCCTAAATTAAATGAATTATCAAAAAGGAATTTTTCAAATGAAGCTCCAATAGTAAACGTATGCTTACCCATATACATATTAAAATTATTAGTAACTTGATACACATCTTGATTCAATCTGTTGTGAATTGAAAATGGTTCGTGACCTGCTACTATATAACGAATACCGTCCTTATTGATATTTATTGTTGGGAATGGAGTTGAAAACGGTGATCTTGAATCTCTAAATGCTGTATATCCAACTTGGAAGTTGTTGGAGTATCTATTTCCAAATATTGATTTGAATTCACCAATTATTGAATGAAGTTTATTCTTTATTTGATATCCGGCATTTTTGAATTGCAGTGTCACAAAATCAGGCCCTCTATGTCCAATTGCCTCAGGATGTGCAGGTTTATCTCTAGAAGCGTCCAAGTAATTATAAGCGATAGAAAAAGAATGATTTTGATTGATATTATAATCAAGCTTTAACATTGCTTTTTGATTGTCTGTTCTGTGATTGAAATTCTCATATGGACCGGTATCATAATTGTATCTATCCTTTAGAGCTTTTGAAACTTTATCCAAATCGGTTGCCAATACTCTTGAGACATTGTTTCCATCAAGTCCATCTCTTTTTGCAACCCACTCAGTAGCCAAATCACTTCTCCTTTCTATTTCAGCATTAGCAAAAAAGAAAAGTTTATCCTTTATAATCGGACCTCCAATAGAAAATCCTGTCTGAAGATGCTCCAAATCAGCTTTGAAGATATCATTTCCTTTTACCTTTGCGCCTGTAAGGTCTTGGTTTCTGAAAAAGCCAAAAGCTGTTCCGTGAAAATCATTTGTTCCTGATTTTGTTACTGCATTTACTGCTGCACCTACAAACCCTGCTTGCGTCACATCATATGGAGCCAAGCTTACTTGTATTTGCTCTATAGCATCCAGTGAAACAGGCTGCGCATTGGTTTGGCTACCGGGGGTTGCAGCATCAAGTCCAAAAGGATTGTTGAATATAGAACCATCAAGAGTAAAATTATTCATCTTATTGTTTCTTCCTCCAAACGAGCTACCATCTGCTGAAGGGTTTAATCTATAATAATCTGAAGTTGATCTTGAAATAGTAGGCAGCTTTGTTATCACTTCAGAAGTGATACTTGTCTCTGCACCAGTTCTCTCATTGTTTAGTATCGCATCTGCTTTACCGGTTATAGTCACGCCTTCAAGCTGCACTCCTTTTTCCAATAATTTGAAACTCAATGACAACTTTTGCCCCAGCTGCAAATAGATGTTGTCATACGTTTGCTTTTCACTACCAATATATGAAGCTTCAATCGTATAAGGCCCACCTACTTTTAGATTAGGCAAAGTGAATCTACCATCATTTCTAGTGGTTGTTCCGAAAAAACTTCCGGTTGGTTTGTGAATGGCAACTACATTTGCTCCAATCAGGACATCTCCCTTGGAGTCAACTACTAGCCCTTGTACAGTAGCAGTCGTACTAACTTGAGCATCAACATTTATTGCAAACAAAAATGTCAATGCAAAGATAAAAATAGAATAAATAATTTTTCTCATAATTAAGGTTGGTTTAAGTTAAATAATAAAAAATAACATGCGAAATTAAAAAAAATAATATTATATTAATAATTTATTAATATAATCTTTTCATATATGAATAATACCTGTACTTAATAAAAAGAACCTTCAAATTATCATTTTTTGAAGGTTCTTTTCGTAATATTGATTTAAACCAAACCGCTACCAATATCCTGATTATAAAAAGCTTTGTTTTCACTTCTTCCTTTTTATAAAATATTTCCGTAGCTAAGGCTATGCAAAGATTTTTTTCATTGAATGAGTAAAAACTATTTCTTTTTCTATTTCACCATCTTGATAACGGTTTGGTATTTGCAGCACTGATTTAACATCATTTATCTTGAAGTGCAAACACTTTTTTCAATAAATCGGTAGTCCGTGATTTTATATTTGTACGAATGTCCAATTCTTTTTTCTCAACCATTTTGAATACACCGTCC
>Ga0256833_1000633_pt1 | contig 27031 bp, 14 predicted proteins | sample 356284metaG_FD_190535 | JGI IMG/M metagenome (GOLD analysis project Ga0256833, IMG submission 190535) | Hydrothermal vent microbial communities from Mid Atlantic Ridge, Atlantic Ocean - 356-284 | ecosystem: Environmental > Aquatic > Marine > Hydrothermal vents | place: Atlantic Ocean: Mid... | reverse complement strand
CAACTATATGCGGTTATACTCATAGTGACTTACTAACAGTTTTTAAAGAGCATTTACAAGGGGCAGATATGAGCGAAGTTAAATTATGGTATAATGGATATAATTATCTTGGAGAAAAGGTATATAACCCTTTTGATATTTTGCTTTTTATAAGTAAAAAATTTGATTTCAGAAATTATTGGTGGTCAACAGGCAATCCTAGTTTCTTGATAGACATGTTAAAAACAGGTGAGTATTTTATTCCGAGTCTGGAAAACTTTGAAGCTACTGAAGAGATATTAGACACTTTTGATGTCGATAAAATAGAATTGATTGCTCTATTATGGCAAACAGGATATTTGACTATTAAGGAAAAGGTTAAAACGTTTTTTGGAGTAGAATTCAAGTTAACCACTCCGAATAAAGAGGTTCAGACATCCCTTAACAGTTTATTTATTTCATATCTGACAGAACAAACCACTCAAAAACTCAGATATCAAAAAAGTATTCTTAATATGCTTATGAATGAGGATTTGGATGGATTTAAAGAGGCTCTTTTCACGCTTTTTGCATCTATTCCTTACAGCAATTTTACTAATAATAAAATATTGCAATATGAGGGATATTACGCCAGTGTGGTTTATGCTTATCTGGCAAGTGTCGGCATGAAAATGATTGCAGAGGACATTACCAATCTAGGTCGAATAGATTTGACAATGATACATGAGCAAAAGGTTTTTATCATTGAATTCAAACTGGCGGAAGAAGCTTCGGGAAAAGCACTAGAGCAAATCAAAGAAAAGCGGTATTATGAGAAATACCAAGACCGAAAAAACATCTATATTATAGGCATTGAATTCAGTAGGGCGAAACGCAATATTGTGGGATTTGAATGGGAGAAGATTTAAAAGGACAAAGTTTAAAGTGCAAAGGATAAAATGCATATGTACTCGGCATGACACTAGTCTGTTGTTCTGAAAATATATCAATAGATAATCAAGGAAATATTTTAAATCGTAAAAAGATTATTTTTAAAATTTTGATGACTTTATGAACAGACACTAAATAGGCGGGCTTTTTTTGGTTTTATCTTAATATTACACGTATATTGTGGGCTTGTTTAAAATATGGGAAAATCTTTGGACATAATCAAGCGCCCTATAGAAAAAGAACTCATTGAGTTTGAGGACTTTTTCAAACATTCAATGAAAAGCAATGTCGCTTTATTGAACAAAATCACTTATTACATATACAAAAGAAAAGGCAAACAGGTGAGACCAATGTTTGTGCTACTTACTGCCAAAATGCTTGGAGGAATTAATGAAGACACTTATACTGCAGCAGCTTTAATTGAATTGCTACATACTGCTACTCTGGTTCATGATGATGTAGTTGATGATTCTGATAGAAGGAGAGGATTTTTCTCCATCAATGCTTTGTGGAAAAATAAAATTGCCGTATTAGTGGGAGACTACCTATTGTCCAAAGGTTTACTTTTATCAGTAGAAAAAGAGAGATATGACTTTTTGAAAATTTTGTCTTCGGCGGTAAAAATGATGAGTGAGGGAGAACTACTTCAAATGCAAAAAGCTAGAAAGTTGGATATAACAGAAGATGTTTATTTTGATATCATCAAACAAAAGACAGGTTCTTTGATATCTTCTGCCTGTGCAATTGGTGCTGCTTCTTCTACTGACGACAACGAAACCATAGAAAAGCTAAAGTTATATGGTGAAAAAATAGGTATCGCTTTTCAGATGAAAGATGATCTCTTTGATTATGGAGAAGATGAGATAGGGAAACCTAGAGGTATAGATATAAAAGAGAAAAAAATGACATTGCCTTTGATACATGTCTTGAATAAAGTATCAAAAAAAGAAAGAAAATGGATAATAAATACAATTAAAAATCACAATACAAACAAGAAAAAAGTAAATGAGTTGATTAGTTTTATCAGAAAAAATGGTGGAATGGAATACACTATTAATAAAATGAAAGAGTATAAATCTGAAGCTAATGAGATACTTAACAGTTTACCTGCAAATGAAGGTAGGGAAGCTTTGTATAAACTATCAGAATTTATTATCAACCGTAAAAAATAAAAAGGCTAGCTGTAAGACTAACCTTTTTCAAGTTTATTAAAATTCGTTGAGTTTATAATTGTTAGTCAAGTGACTGATTTTCTGTTTTAGCTTTTTTTACAAATTCCGCATATTCCTCTGTTGTCATACCATCAAACACAAAATCTATAGGATTTATGGCTTTACCGTTATAATGCACCTCATAATGACAATGAGGAGCAGTTGAAGACCCTGTACTACCAACTAGACCAATTGTTTGTCCCCTTACCACTTTCTGACCTTTCTTCACCAATATCTTAGACATATGACCATAAAGTGTCTCGTATCCATATCCATGATCTATAACCACGTGCAGGCCATATCCTCGTTTCTTCCTTATGACTGCTTTTACAACACCATTACCTGTCGCCTGAATATGAGTACCTCTTGGAGAAGTAAAATCAATACCTTTATGAAATTTCTTAATGTGGTATATGGGGTGATCACGATATCCAAATCCCGAAAGATAAGCAATTTTTCTTTTTATCTTATCCTCTCGTATGGGTTTGATAGAAGGGACAGAAGCCAGTCTATCAGCTCTTTGAACAGCCAATTTCTCCAGAGTATCAAGAGAAGCATTTTGTAGTTCAACTTTTCTGTTGAGTTTTTTTACTTTAGCCAGAGTTTCTTTTACCAGTTCATTATTATTAGAATAATTCATAATACCCTTGTACTTCTTATAACCTCCGGTACCGGAATTCCACAAATTCTGATCTAGAGGATCTATCCCCAATATGACTCTGTGCACATCCGCGTCCCTCTCTTGTATTTTATCAATCTCATCTGTCAACTTTGTCAAATCCATTGAAATCGCTTCAAGAGTATAGTTTGATTTATTCAATTCTTCCGTTAATTTCTGTTCTGTCGGGGTTGTAATAAATTTCGAACTAACCATTAAAAGCAAGAATGAGGTGAAAATAACTGCTGTAGACCAGCCTACAATTTTAATTACTCTATCTTTCCATGACAATTCTATCTCATCGTAAGATAAAGTTTTAGGGTTATATTTAAACTTTTTTCTTTCCATACGTCTATACTTTGCATAACAGTCCAACTGCATTACTAAACCAGTAGAAATAATTAAGATATGTTCGAGATTCCGTCTATTTAGTGTCTGTCTATAAAGTCATTAAAATTTAAAAATAATCTTTTTGCGATATTTTTCAAAAATCTAGCACTTTATATAAAAACACTATTTCGAATGCAAAGTTAAAAATGAAAATTGATTTTTCAAAATAAAAGCTAATTATTTTGAAATTTTATTTATTAAAAAATTATATTTGTATTTTATTCAAATAATGGTATTTACAATAGTTACATATAAAATAATTCAACAATATATTAATCATTAAAATATAATATGAAATCACAAGAGATAAGAGAAATGTTTTTAGATTTTTTTAAAAACAAACAACATAAAATAGTACCATCTGCACCATTGGTAAATAAAAGCGATCCAACATTGATGTTTATCAATGCCGGTATGAACCAGTTCAAAGATTATTTTTTAGGCAACTCGGTAAGCCTAGACAAAAGAGTTGCAGATACTCAGAAGTGTCTTAGAGTTTCCGGCAAACACAATGATCTTGAGGAAGTAGGAATTGATTCTTATCATCATACGATGTTTGAAATGCTAGGAAACTGGTCTTTTGGAGATTATTTCAAAAAAGAAGCGATAGAATGGGCTTGGGAACTACTCGTTGACGAATATGGTTTAGATAAAGACCGCCTTTATGTAACGGTATTTGGAGGTGACAAAAACGACAAGCTACAAAGAGATAGCGAAAGTGCAGATATTTGGACAAAACTCATTCCAAAAGAAAGGATATTGGATTTTGACAAGAAAGACAATTTTTGGGAAATGGGGGAAACAGGTCCCTGCGGTCCTTGCTCAGAAATTCATTATGATCTAAGACCCGAATCAGTAAGAGTACATACTCCAGCTCAAGAATTGATAAACAAAGATCATCCATTAGTGATTGAGATATGGAATCTTGTTTTTATACAATACAACAGGGTAATGGATGGCAGCCTACAAAATTTGCCGGAAAAACACGTAGACACAGGCATGGGTTTTGAACGACTTTGCATGGCTATTCAGGGCAAATTCTCAAATTATGATACGGATTTATTCACTCCTTATATAGAATATCTTGAGAAAATAACAGAAAAGAAATATACTTCGAGCTACGCTTTAGATGCCAAACAAGACATCGCTTTCAGAGTAGTGGTTGATCATATCAGAGCAGTATCATTTGCTATTGCCGACGGAGAATTACCAGGCAATACCGGCGCGGGATATGTAATCAGACGTATTTTGAGAAGAGCCGTGAGGTATTACTATACTTTCTTGGATCGTAAAGAGCCAATAATGTATACTATGGTAAAAATGCTGGCTAATACATTTAAAAATATTTTTCCTGAATTGGATATGCAAAAAGACTTTATTGCAAATGTGATATTGGAGGAAGAGAACTCGTTTTTAAAAACTTTGGAATCCGGTTTAAAGAGATTGGACAACCTTGATTCTGACAATAATTCCATATCAGGAAAAGATGCATTTGAATTGTACGACACATATGGTTTCCCTATTGATCTAACTAGACTTGTTGCTGCAGACAAAGGGCTCAAAGTAGATGAAGAAGGTTTTGAAAAGGCACTACAACAACAGAAAAACAGATCCAAAAATGATGCGAAAATAGAAAGAGGAGATTGGGTGCAATTAAAACCAGATTCTATTATTGAATTTGTGGGGTATGATAACCACAAAGTTGAGGAAACACATATAATAAAATACCGTAGGATAAAACAAAAAAACAAGTACATTTACCAAATTGTACTTCAGAAAACACCTTTTTATGCAGAAGGTGGAGGTCAGGTTGGAGATACAGGGCTATTGATATTTAAAAATGAAAAAATCCGTGTCGAAAATACAATAAAAGAAAATGACCTTACTATTCATCTTGTCGATAAATTACCTCAATATCCTGAATCTTGTCTAAAAGCGATAATCGATACAAGAAGAAGGCTATTAATCGAAAATAATCATACCGCTACTCACCTGTTACAAGCAGCATTGAAAAAAGTATTGGGAGATCATGTTCAACAAAAAGGCTCTCTTGTCAATGAAAAATATCTGAGATTTGACTTCAGTCACTTCAAAAAATTGACAGACGAAGAAATAGCTAAAGTTGAAGAAATAGTCAATGCAAAAGTACGAGAAAATATTGTCCGAAAAGAAGACAGGGATATAGCAATAGAAGATGCAAAAAATAGTGGCGCAATGATGTTGTTTGGAGAAAAATACGGAGAAACCGTCAGGATGATTACTTTTGATGAAGACTATTCTATTGAGCTTTGTGGTGGATGTCATGTTGCCAGTACAGGGAACATCGGATTTTTCAAAATAATAAGCGAAAACGGAATAGCATCCGGAGTAAGAAGAATTGAAGCAATCACATCAATAGAAGCAGAAAACTTTATTAAAAGAGAACTTGAAGAATTAAAAGAAGTAAGGGCGCTGTATAAAAACTATCCTCAAAATGTTTCAAAATCCGTATACTCCAGTTTAATGGAAAACAAACAAATAAAAAAAGAATTGGATAAATTGAAATCAGAACAGGCTTCCGGGTTTAAAGAACAGTTGAAAAATAATATTGAGGAAATAAACGGAATTAAAGTCCTCAGAACTATTGTTCCATTTGATGATAGCAAGACAGTAAAGACTTTAGCATATAATCTGGAAGAAGAATTATCGGATATCATTATCGCTTTTGGATTTGAATCTAAAGGAAAACCTCAGCTGATGATAGTAATCAGTAAAAATTTGGTCGAAAAAGGACATAATGCCGGGACGATTATCAGAGATATTGCAAAAGAGATACAAGGAGGTGGTGGCGGTCAACCTTTCTATGCAACAGCAGGCGGAAAAAATGTTGATGGTCTCCAAAAAGCTCTAGATAAAATAGCTGAATTAGTTTAAGGCTAGTTTAGTCCGTGACCCTAAAGAAAGGTCATTAAAAATTAAAAAAATATTATGAACAAAATATTCTTATTTGCAGTAACTTTGTTGTTACTTTCCTTAAACGTTTATTCACAAGAAAGAAATTTTGAGAAGGATTTTTTTTCAAATAAATCTTTTAGAAATTATCAAAATGTGCAATTGGCGAGTCCAAAAACAGACAATTATGATTTAAAACACTATACTTTTAATCTCGACATTGATTCTGAGAAGAACTATATATCGGGAAATGTCACTGCCAACTTCCTTGTGACAAAAGGAGATAAAGACAAGATTTATTTTGACTTCAATTCACAAATGCAAGTTGAAAAAATCCTATACCACAATCAAGAATTAAATTCAAGATTTTCCTCCACTTATGAGCTTGAAGTTGACTTACCTTCAAAACTTGTCAAAGGAACGATGGACTCTATTACAATATGGTACAAAGGCAATCCAACGACATCAGGATTTGGTTCATTTGAAACAGCCAATCAAAGATGTGATCAATCCAAACCTCTATTATGGACGCTTTCAGAACCTTATGGAGCTAGAGATTGGTGGCCTACAAAACAATCTCTAAATGACAAAATAGATAGTATTGATATGTATGTCACAACTCCAACCAGATACAAAGTTGGTAGTAACGGATTGTTGAAATCCGTAGCTAATACCAATGGAAAATTGGTCCATCATTGGAAACACAATTATCCTGAACCGGCATATCTTATAGCTATTGCTGTTTCCAACTATACCGAATATATTGACTGGGTGCCATTAGACAATGGAGATTCATTAATGGTATTGGAATATGTATTTCCTTGCAATATTGACGATGCAAAAGCAGGGACCGCAGATATCATTCCAACTATGCAGTTTTATATCAGTTTATTTGGAAATTATCCTTTTGATAAGGAAAAATATGGCCATGCCCAGTTCGGCTGGGGTGGAGGCATGGAACATTCATCAATGACTTTTGTTTCGGGATTCAGCCATAGCTTACTCGCTCATGAGCTTGCACATCAATGGTTTGGTGATAAAATAACATGCGGTAGTTGGCAGGACATTTGGCTAAACGAAGGTTTTGCCACATATCTTGAAGGCCTAACATATGATTTTGACAGACAGCCCTATTATTGGAAATCATGGAGAGAAAAAAATAAAGCTAGAGCACTATTTGCTGATCACGGCTCTGTTTTTGTGGATGACACATCTTCTGTAAACCGAATATTTAACGGTAGTCTCTCATACTCAAAAGGAGCATATTTACTACATATGTTGCGTTGGAAATTAGGAGATGATGATTTTTTCAAAGCATTACACAACTATATAAACGACCCTAAACTAGCTTATTCGTATGCAAGAACCCATGACTTGCAAGAGCATCTTGAAGCCCAAAGCGGACAAGACCTCAATGAGTTCTTTAATGATTGGCTATACGGAAAGGGTTTTCCTACCTATTCTTTTCAGTGGTGGTACAACACAGAAGGAAAACTATTAATTCAAGTAAACCAAACACAATCCGATAGTTCAGTAGATTATTTTGAAATGCCAATCCCTATTCAGCTCAAAGGAGAGAATAAAGATACCACAGTAGTATTGGACAATAATGAAGACGGACAGATATTTGAGTTTGATTTGGATTTCAAAGTTAGTGAATTTATATATGATCCGGAAATATGGTTATGTGCAGCATTGAAAGAAACAAATTACCTCGGAACAGATATTATATCAGAGCCCAACAGTATTATTTTATTTCCAAATCCAGTAACAGATATTCTCATTCTGAATAGTCAAAGCAATATACCACTAAAAGTAGTATCTATTTACGATGTTAATGGAATTAAAGTTTTATCGGGTGAGCTCAAAAACAATAGTATTTCTGTCAAGAATCTGCCGGCAGGCTTTTACCTAGCAAAAATCACTACAGACAAAGAGGTCTATGCTAAAAGATTTATGAAAAAATAAAAATCTCTGCAAAAATTATCAGAATTTCAAAAATTGCCTGTTTAAGTGCAGACACTAAATGAAAAAATATTATCTTTGCGATTCCATTCAGATAAAGTGCCGGAAAGAGAGTGTTTTTTGTATAAAGCATGTAATAGCCCTGGTGCTGGAACTGGTAGACAGGCATGGTTGAGGGCCATGTGTCCGTATGGGCGTGCGGGTTCGACTCCCGCTCAGGGCACCAAATTTAAAAAGAGCCAATCCTAAATTTAGGATTGGCTTTTCTCTTTCACAATCAATTTTGCAAAATTTCTAATTTTAATACCTAAAATATATATGGGGCGTTTAGATATCAAAGTGGTATAAAATATACTTGATACGACATTAGTCTAATAAAAAAATAATATCTTTGCTGTTGTTGTAATAAATAGTTTTTGTGGAAAGTAATCATGTTTTCAAATATAAAATTCCATCATAACTTAGAAAAACAATCCATATAAATGGACAAAGAATTGTTTAAAGTACGATAAAACTTATTATAATTTAAAATAAAATGAAAGTCTGTATAGCTGAAAAACCTAGTGTCGCAAAAGAAATAGCACAAATAATTGGAGCTAAATCTAAGCGCAATGGTTATTATGAAGGAAATGGCTACCAAGTGACCTATACTTTTGGACATTTCTGTACACTATATCAACCTGACGATTACAAAACTCACTGGAAAAGATGGGACTTGGACAATCTACCTATGTTACCGGAGCGATTTAATACAAAATTAATATCCAATTCTGGAGTAAAAAAGCAATTTAGTATTATTAAAAAGCTTTTGTCTAATGCCGACTCGGTAATAAACTGCGGTGATGCCGGTCAAGAAGGTGAATTAATCCAAAGATGGGTGCTCAAAGAAGCAAAATATACAGGTAAAGTAGAAAGGTTGTGGATTTCATCATTGACTAAAGAGGCTATAAAAGAAGGATTTAAAAACCTAAGACCTGCTTTTGAATATGACAATCTTTACTATGCTGGTAGCTCAAGAGCAATTGGAGACTGGTTACTTGGCATGAATGCGACAAGATTGTATACATTGAAATACGGGGGATACAAGCAAGTTTTATCAATAGGAAGAGTCCAAACCCCCACCCTAGCTATTTTAGTAAACAGATACCACGAAATCGCTAATTTCAAGCCCCAAAAATACTGGGAACTTCAGACAATTTACCGCGATACAGCTTTTAACTATGAAAAAGGGAAGTTTAAAAACAAAGAAGAGGGAAGAGAATTGTTGAAAAAAATAAAGGATAACCCTTTTACAATACTTTCTGTCACAAAGAAAAAAGGTAAAGAATATGCTCCAAAATTATTTGATTTAACAGGCCTTCAAGTTTATTGCAACAAAAGATTTGGATACACAGCTGAAAATACGCTAAAAACCGTTCAAAAGCTTTATGAGCAAAAATTGGTGACATATCCGAGAGTAGATACGACATATCTACCCAGTGATGTTTACCCCAAAATAAAAGGAACACTATCAAAACTAAAGAATTATTCACAGTTTACTTCTCCAATACTATCAAGCCCAATAAGAAAATCGAAAAGGATATTTGATGATAAAAAAATAACAGACCATCACGCTATTATCCCAACGGGTATGGAAAGAACACTCCCACAATATGAACAAAATGTTTACGATGCAATAGCGAGGAGGTTCATTGCCGTATTTTATCCGGAATGTATTGTATCAAAAACAAATGTGATAGGAGCAGTAGGTGATATCCAATTTAAAAGTTCAGGAAAAGAAATAATTGAACCTGCTTGGAGAGTGCTATACCCAAAAACCAAAAACTCTGAAGATGGAAACGATAAAATATTGCCAAATTTCGTTGTTGGGGAGACAGGAGCACATGAACCATCATTTTTGGAAAAAGAAACAACACCACCAAAAAACTTTACTGAGGCGACATTGCTAAGAGCGATGGAAACAGCTGGCAAACAAGTAGATGACGAAGAATTAAGAGACCTCATGAAAGAGAATGGAATTGGCAGACCATCTACTAGAGCCAATATCATAGAAACTTTGTTTAAAAGAAAATACATAACGAGAAAAAGGAAAAACCTTTTACCAACACCTACCGGAATAGAATTGATAGGAATAATCGAAAACAAATTGCTTAAATCAGCTGAATTAACCGGGCTTTGGGAAAAGCAATTAAAAGATATCTCTCTTGGAAAATATCGTGCACAACAATTCATCCACAATATGAAAAAAATGGTTGATGACTTGGTAACAGAAGTAAGATTGTCCAAAACAAAATTCAAATCATCAAAACCTTCCGTAAAAGGTGTAAACCCAAAGATAAGAAAATCTGTAACATCTTCTAAAAAGATAACTGACCAAACTTGCCCCAAATGTAAAAAAGGAAAACTCATAAAGGGAAAAACTGCATATGGATGTAGTAATTGGAAAGAGGGATGTGATTTTGTATTACCTTTTGTTTTTGCGTCAAAAAAGATATCCGATAACCAATTTTTCAGACTTTTAACAAAAGGCTCTACTGTAAGTCTAAAAGGATTTAAACAAGGAAATAATACGATCGAAGCTCTAATACACTTTGATGATAATCACAAACTAGAATTGATTCCAAAATCAAAAACTTCAAATGGCAATAGCACCAAATCGGACAAAATATCATGTCCAAAATGCATAATAGGAACAGTAATACGCGGAAAATCAGCGTATGGTTGTTCAAGATGGAAAGAAGGTTGTGACTTTAGGTATAATTATGAAGAAATCAAAAGGAATGCAAATGGAAGAAAACTAACAAAAGAGTTAGTGATTAAAATAATAAACAACCATTAAACAATACAAAATAGCATAATACTATACTCTTCTATCTTCATGCTCTGAACTCTTTACTCTTCTTCACTACCCCCTTCATTTACAAAATTATTGTGAATTGATTCTAACCTGTCTGAAAAATTAACGATGCTACGCATATGATCAACAATACCTAAAAACAGAATACTATTCCTTGTACCTACAGATTTAGATTTGATCCTTTTAACTTGTTTTTTCCTCAATTTCCTAAGTATATCTACCAATTCATCCTTTGCTATTATATCTTTCATAGGTCCACCTGCTTCCGAAGATTCAATAAAGTCATTAAACATCCTTGTAATTTCAGACAAGGAGCTCCTTAACTCTTCTATTTGCTCTTCAAGAAGAGGTTTATGATTATTATCTACATGCTGATATATTCTATGAACAATACTTTTAGCACTATACACAATCTCTCTCAGGTAATAAACACAAACAGCATAATAATTTCCTGCATCAAGATCGTGATCTTCTATTTTACTTACTATCTCACTTATATGATTTTGCAAGCTCTCAGCTTTACTATTCAATTTAACTATTTGCTTATAATTATCCTTAATAGAAGAAAGATTTTCATGAGATAATCCTCTTATAGTTTCTTCGATAATTACAGAAATTCCATTAAATATTTTTTTTGTGTTTCTTATATTATAATCTATTACATCAGACTTACCATACGTAGTCAGCAATTGTTCCTCTTCCTTTAATGCTTCTTTTTCATCACTCAATTTTCTATGTAAAATATGTGTTCTAAATAAGATATAGCCAACTATTATCATGATAGCAAAAACAGCATAAAACGAGCCATAATAAAATAAAAATACTAAAATAAAGGCTACTGTAAATGCTGAAAAAGCAGTAAAAAACCATCCACCAATAACAGAGAATACTCCTGTAATCCTATAAACTGCAGTTTCCCTACCCCATGAACCGTCCGCCAAAGAAGCGCCCATCGCAACCATAAAGGTAACATAAGTAGTTGACAGAGGCAATTTCAAAAAAGTGGCAACAGAAATTATAATACTAGAAACCGTAAGTATTACAGACGCTCGCACTAAGTCAAATGCAGGTGCATCCACACCTAAAGCTTTTTGTTTATCTTGAAAGGATGATCGATCAAATCTAGAATTCAATTTACTATGCACAGACCTAGGCAAAATAGAAGACATAAAGTTCCCTGATTTGGAAAACACTCTGACAACTGATCTCGACAATGCTGAAGAACCAAATCTCTCGTACCCCTCTTCTTGCCTTCCCAAATTAATTTCGGTTTCCGTTACTGATCTTGCTTTTTTTGAAAAATATAATGTAAGTGCCATAATCACTCCGGCAACCAATAAGAAAACAGTAGGAGTAGCAACTTTACCCGCCAGCCCTGTCATTAAAAATTCATTTGCAGCAATACCTGAATCAACCCATGAGGTATATGAGGCAAACCCCGCGAGAGGTACACCAATAAAATTCACCAAATCATTTCCTGAAAAAGCCATTGCCAACGCAAATGTACCAACCAAAACAATCAGTTTCAAAATATCAAATTTAGTAAACATGATTATAAGCTGTAATATAAGTGCCCAAACGGCAAATGTCACCGCGAGTATTAACCATGCATTATCCTTAATTGAATGCTTCATTTCAGTAGACATAAAAGAGGCGCTTTTTGCTCCTTTAACCAAGATAAAATAGGTTATTGCTGATATCGCTATTCCACCCCAAATAGCACCGAAATATTTTATTTTTTTTTGATACTCAAAAGTAAATAATACTCTACTAAAATACTGAAACAAAGCTCCACTACTAAATGCTATCACTACTGACATCAGAATACCAAGTATAATAGTCAATGCCTTCCCCGAATTGATATATTCCTCAAGAGCCAAATGATTAGGATCTTCCATCATCTTAATAACAGCTAACCCTACCGCTGCACCGAGCAATTCAAATACTATTGACACAGTTGTCGATGTTGGCATACCAAAGGTATTGAATAAATCAAGTAGCAAAATATCTGTTAACATCACTGCCAAAAACAAAAAAATAATCTCGGAAAAATAAAAATTTTGCGGATGAAATATACCTTTTCTCGCCACTTCCATCATTCCGCTTGAAAAAGTAGCACCAAACAAAATACCCAATGCTGCAACCGTCATTATAACTTTAAAATTAAAAGCTTTTGAACCTAAAGCAGAATTAAGAAAATTGACAGCATCATTACTAACTCCAATTATTAAATCCGAAACAGCTAAAATAAATAAAATGCCTATAATTATTACATAAATGGTATTGATATCCATATTGTCCTTTTTTAAAGTTAAAACACAAGGAGATTTAACTAAGACATCATAGAATTTTATATTATATACTAAGCCATCATAGAATTTTGTAATACAAAACGTACATTTTCTAAACAAATAGTTCTATCAAGGCAGAGTATTAAACGCATCTATTATGACTCGGAATAATCCCCAAACCTGATTTTGCACAAAAATATATTATAACAATATCACTTTCGTTTTTTCAATATTAATTTAATGTTAAGTTTTTGTGGACTTTTCTATTTTTAGTATTTGTTTTTTTACAAGATGTCCCAAAAATATTTTTAATTTCGAACATGAGCTTTATCAAGATTAGTTGTTTTCTTCCATTTCATTAAACCTCATAATTTTATTATAAACTTTTTGTAAATTCTTATAACCGATAAGCAAGGTTTCTAGCAAAAAATATTTATTGTCAACCATATTTTCAAATTTTCTATCAAGTAAAATTATCCGGTTATCAAAATGGCTCAATTTACTTTTTTCATTTACATCAAAGTTATCAGAATATTCCTGATCCATCTGCCTAAATGAAATATTATTGTATAGATAAGGCATTAAATTGAACTCAATATCTCTTGTCATTTCATCTTCATAATTATTGATTCTCTCAATTTTTTTTGGAATATCATACAAGAGAACTCTTAGTGAATCTATTTGAATAATAGAAACTTGCCCTGCATTTAATGCCTCATCCAAAGTCGGTGAATTGGAATCATAAAGAGGAGTTGATATAATACCAAAAATAAGACTATCCAACAGCCTACTGTCAGTTTTTTCATATTCAGGACCAAATAATACAAGTAAGGATTTGGCTTCTTTTTGCAAAGCTGTAATTCTTATAATTTGATCATTGAGTCCTTTTATATTTTTTCTAATTTCAATGAATAATCTGCTTGAAAGCAATACAGCATTGTTATTTTTTATCCTTTTTTGATTCCAATTATTAATTGAAAGTGCAATCAAAATACCGATAACCACAAGCACAATTTCACCAATGGCATAACGCAAATACTTTGTAGGTTTATTGTCACTAGCAAGTTTTTGGCGCATTTTTCTAAATAAGTTTATCATAAGCTAGCTGTTTATCAGAATTGAGGTTAACAAATAATATTTGTTGATAACCTGACTATTATTTTTTTCAATTAAGTATATTTATTATATTGCTTTACTTTGCTATACATTTCATAAATTTATAACAATTTAGTTAATTATATTGTTTTATTATCGTTATACTAAAATATTATTCTACAAACAGTCCTTCACATGAAATGAATATTCTAAAAGCATATCAATGTAGCGACTTCAATACAGTAATATATTGTAATTTCAATTACTTCTTATCTCAAAAAAATAAAAAATATTTGCAATCAATTGATTCATAGAAAAGTTCTGTCTTTCATATAGCTATTTATATTTATGTGTATAAAATTTATTATCAAAGTATTTTGCATAATATAAAAACATAATGTATCTTTGCAATGGCAATAATTACTATTATTTCATTCATCTAATAATAGTAATTGGCATTTAGTAGTTTAGAAATATAGAATAGAATATAAAATATGTTAAAACAAAATTTAAGTCAAAAGCAAACACATAAGCTTTCTCCAAGGCAGATGCAATTGATGAAGTTGGTGCAACTTCCGGCGATGTCGTTTAGCCAAAGAATTAAAGAAGAGCTTGAGAATAATCCGGCTCTTGAAGAAGACGATGGTCAAAGCGATGTTTTTGATTTGGATAGCAATAGTGATGACATACCGGCAGAAAGTGAAGAGAGGGAAGAAGTTTTTGAATTGGATGATTACATAAGTGATTATATAGAAGAAGATCCTATTTCGTACCGGCAAACAGAAAAAAAAGAGGACGATAGGCAGGATAAATACACCTTGTTGTCTGTACATGAATCTTTGTTGGAGCATCTTCAAAAGCAAATAGGACTACTTGAATTAGAAAATGAAACAGAGGAGTTGATCGCACGACAAATTATTGGAACAATTGATGATGATGGATATTTTAGGAGAGAGATTAACGATGTGATTGACGACATACTATTCCTGTATAGCTTAGATGTAGATTACAACACTGTTGAGAAGATATTGCGTAAGATTCAAAAATTGGATCCGATAGGAATTGGAGCTAGAGATCTACGTGAAACATTGATTATTCAGTTAAAAAGAAGTATTGAAAACAATCCTGAAAGCAAAGAAGCGAAAGAACTGGCATTGGATATTTTGGAAAATTATTTTGATATTTTTTCTAAAAAACATTATGCAAAAATTCAACGAAATCTAAATATTTCAAGAATTGAATTGAAGGAAGCTATTGATGAGATTTTAAAATTGAATCCAAAACCAGCCAGTGGTTTTTCCGTTTCAAATAACATAAAATCAGAATACATAATCCCAGATTTCATAATAGATAATAAAGGCGATGAATTGGAACTTAGATTGAATAATAGTGAAATTCCGGATCTACACATTAATGATGCATATTTGAAGGTGCTAAAAACCTTCAAAGAAAGTGGCGGAAAGTCCGGTAAAAGCACAAAGGACAAAAACACACTAATGTTTATAAAACAAAAAATAGATTCGGCTAAATGGTTTATTGATGCTATTCAACAAAGACAACAGACCCTTTACAAGACAATGTATGCGATACTACAATTTCAATATGATTATTTTCTGACAGGGGATAGAAGGCGCTTAAAGCCGATGATATTAAAAGACATTGCTGATATTACCGGATTGGATATTTCCACTATTTCAAGAGTTGCCAGTGCAAAGTATGTACAAACAGAGTTTGGTGTCAAAAGGTTAAAGGATTTCTTTTCTGAATCTATTAAAAAAGAAGATGGAGGGGAGGTCTCTACAATCGAAGTAAAAGAAACATTAAAAAATATTATTGATAGTGAAAACAAACAAAAACCTTATTCTGATGATCAATTGCGCAAGCTGTTAAAAGATAGGGGATTCAATGTAGCTAGAAGGACAATAGCAAAATATAGGGAACAAATGGGTATATCAGTAGGTAGACTCCGAAAAATGATCTAATATCAATTAGTAATATATTACCGTATCAAGTGTACCATGTCATATTAGTCGAATCTCCAACTGACAAATAAACATCTTCAATATTAGCCAAAATAGATTTTGTCGAGTAGCTTTAGTATAATGCAAGATATAAAATTCTTAGAACAACAATTGTTGTTTTAAAAAGGAGGAATAAAGCTGAACGGAGTCTTTGAACGAAAACAATGCAAATTTTTAATTTACAAACATTCCACAATTTTAATTGTTATTATTTCTATATGACAAAAGCGCAAACTTCTGATACAATAAATTTTATTTCTAAGCTCAGTTTCAAAAGGCTTTTAAATTTAAATAAATTGATTTTATCCTTTTATTATTCCAAATATTCAGGAAAAGTTGTCCACGGAGGAAAGCCGGTTTCTATTTCTATTGAGCCTACAACCACCTGCAATTTACGCTGTCCGGAGTGTCCTAGTGGTTTGCGTGCTTTTAGCCGTCCAACCGGCGATTTAGATAAGAATTTCTTCAAAAAAACAATTGATGAAATTCATAAAGAACTTATCTATCTGATTTTTTATTTTCAAGGAGAGCCGTATATTAATCCTGATTTTTTAGATATGGTAAGATATGCCAATAAAAAAAATCTATATACAATAACATCGACAAATGGACATTTTTTAACTGACGAAAATTCCAGAAAAACCGTAGAATCAGGATTGGATAGGCTTATTATTTCTTTAGACGGAACGACTCAAGAAGTTTATGAATCTTATCGTAAAGGAGGAAACATTAAAAAAGTTCTTGAAGGTGCTAGAAATATTGTAAAATGGAAAAAGCAATTAAATTCGCATAAGCCATATTTATTATTCCAATTTTTAGTCGTAAAACCCAATGAGCATCAGATAGAAGAAGTAAAGAAAATAGCAAAGGAAATCGGTATTGATAAGGTCTTGTTTAAATCAGCTCAAATATATGATTATAAAAATGGAAACGATCTTATTCCAACCATTGATAAATACTCCAGATACAAAAAAGAATTAGATGGCACATACTCTATCAAAAACAAATTGGCAAAAAGCTGTTGGAAAATGTGGCACTCTAATGTTGTTACTTGGGATGGAAGAGTGGTGCCATGCTGCTTTGATAAAGATGCAAAATTCCTTCTTGGTGATTTGAAGGAAGACTCGTTTCATACAATATGGGACTCAAGAAAATACTATGGATTCAGAAAAGCTATTTCTAAGGGTAGAGAAAAAATTGACATGTGCAAAAACTGTACAGAAGGAACCAAGGTTTGGCTTTAGAAACTCAAAATTTTTGTCTTTTACTAAAAACAATACCATTTGGTATTTAATATTGTTTAAAAAATTATATATTGCAGGAAATTAAAAAATAACAATGCAAAATATCATTTTTAGATTTACAAAAATAGCGTTTATATTTTCAATCTTCATAATACCGAATACAATTTATTCCCAATTATCGGACAGTTGCAAATTGGAGATTGGCACCAATTTAGGTGGCTTGGCAGATTGGGGAACAGAAATACCTTTTGTAGACTTGATGCACATGAGTCGAACATGGTATACAAAATCGGTTGGAGACCCCAACAATCCTTTTGATAGTGGATTTAGTACCAAACTAAAATACAGACCTGATGGTTACCCCACTCATATACCCCAAATGGTAGAGGGTTCACCATACCCCCAACATCTGGCAACCATATGGGCAATTACAGATGGTTGGCCAAAAGGAAGTTATACTATACTTTGGGAAGGAGATGGTGAATTAGTCTTTTGGGGTACATATGAAAATTTAAAAAAATACGATGGTAACAGAATAACTTTTGACTATCCCAATCCAAAAGGAGGGGTTGTAGAACTAAAGATAGTCTATAGTAATATTGACAATCCGATACACAATATCAGAGTTTTGATGCCCGGGACAGAATTTACTTACATGGAGCATCCGTTTTACAAGCTCTGGACTGATAAATTATCAATTTTCAATACTGTAAGATTTATGGATTGGGGGCAAACAAATGCATGGGGTCTTAATGCTGAAGATGGTTTTGGTGATAGTACTCTTGTTGATTGGGCGGAAAGAAGTAAGGTCGATTATTACACTTGGACGCACGGCAAAGGTGTTCCTTATGAAATGATGGTAAAATACATGAATGACTATGACAAAGACGGATGGGTGTGCGTACCTCATTCGGCGAGCAAAGAATACATTCGGAATATGGCAAGATTTTTCAGAGACAATTTAGAAAAAGACAGACATATTTACGTAGAATATAGCAATGAAATATGGAACTGGATATTTCCTCAGACTCAATGGGCAAATCATTTTGGATGTGAAGTTACAGGCGAACCATGGCCAGAAGGGACAGTAAAGTTTATCCAAAGAACAATGGATATATGGACTGAAGAATTTGCAGGACAGTTGGAAAGGCTAACTAGAGTTGTTGGAGTGTTCACCGGTTGGCTGGACGTGGCTCAAAGAGTAGCTTTCAATGTGAATAAAAATTCTTTTGATGCAATTGCGCCCACGTATTATTTCCATTTATCCGAGGGATTAGAATCACAATTAGATGAGTTAGGTGAATCAGCAACTGTTAATGATATTGCAAAAATCGCCAGACAATCAATGCCTGAAGCATTTGAATCAATAAAAGAGGTAAAATATCAAATAGCTGATTCATTACAAAAACCATTAGCATTTTACGAGGGGGGACAACACCTTACACCTCACCCATTTGGCTCTCCACCTTCATACGAACAAGCATTACTATACATCCAAAGAGATACAGCTATGTACAACCTCTACAACGAGTGGTTTGATCAATTAAGAACATTACAAACAGGGGAAAACCCTTTATTATTAATGAATTTTTCATTTGTTTCCCATTTGAGTGCACAGTATGGAAGTTGGGGAATCCTAGAGTCCTTGAATCAAGACACATCAATAGTACCCGCACCTAAATATAAAGCGATATTGGAGAACATGAATAGAAATTGCATAAATTGCAAATCAAAAAATATTACTAATATCGAGGCGTGTGACAGCTATTTGTGGGATAATCAAGAACTGACAAAGTCCGGAACATATTATTATACGCTACTAAACTCACAAGGATGTGATAGCTTGTTAATATTAAACTTAACAATCAATAAAAGCATTTATATAAACAAAGATACTTTTTCTTGCGAAAATATTTTATGGGATGGATCACTACTGACTGAATCCGGAGTATATATAGACACTTTTACAAACTTGACCGGATGCGATTCCATTATATCTCTCAATTTGGATATTTCAAATATTGATACAACTATTTACGATGCTTCTATCACAAATGAAATGATAATATTGGCAAGCAATGAAACAAACTGCAAATACCAATGGATAAATTGCAATACAAACAAACCTATTGAAGGAGAAACAAAACAATATTTTGAAGTTAAGAAAAATGGCAGTTACGCAGTAATAATAACAAAAAACAATTGTATAGACACTTCAATGTGTCGAATCATCACTACTGTTAGTAATAAAAACAGTCAATTTGAAAATATTTCTATCTTTCCAAACCCCAACAACGGTACATTTAGTGTGTATATTGGAAATTTGAGAAATATAAAATTACAAGTTCGTGATACAAATAGTAAATTAATTTATAACGCAGAAAACATCACCCAGCCACTTTTAAAACTTTCAATAAATAAAAAGCCGGGTATATATTTTGTTTTAATCTCAAATAACACATTTACAAAAAGATTTAAGCTACTTTATTTCTAAAAACTTGTTATTAAATGATTGATAAAACAGATACTAATCTCAATATATTGGGGATAAATACCCGAATAATTTTTTGGTAAATCTTACGCATTATTTTGCTGTTTCTAGTTTAATAAAACTTAGATTAAATTCACATTACAAAAGTTATCTATAGAAAAATATTATACAATTAAAAAAAAACGTATATATTGTGCTCTCTTTGAATACACTTACTAAATCAAAGATTATTTTAAAATAAAAATATTTATAATGGGAAATAAAAACATTATTCCAAATAATTCGGATTTGACAAAATATAAGTTAAAAAACGTTGATGCGAAATGGAACTTATCTTTTGCTGATCTTCAAAAAATCACTTTAGAAAAAGACATGGGAGTTTTGACAGCAAATGGAACTTTGGCTGTAAATACGGGTAAATTCACAGGAAGATCTCCTCAGGATAGATTCATTGTAAAAGATGATTACACTAGAGATATAGTATGGTGGGGTCGAATAAACAAACCAATATCACCTGAGAATTTTGATAAACTTTATGACAACGTAGTCGAATATCTTGAAGGAAAAGAAATTTATATCCGTGATGCTGCAGTATGTGCTGACCCTAAATACAAAACCAATGTAAGAACTATCGCAGAATATCCTTGGTCAAATATCTTCACGATTAATATGTTTTTGCGTTTAAACGAAAAAGAACTTAAAGATTTTTCTGAAGATTGGTTAGTAATAGCAGCGCCCGGATACGAATGCCCAAATCCAAAGGAACACGGTCTTCGTCAAGGCAATTTTTCAATTTTGAATTTCACAAAAAAAATAGCTTTAATAGGTGGATCAGCCTATACTGGTGAGATCAAAAAAGGTATATTTTCATCGTTAAATTTGGTGCTTCCTCATGAAAGAAATGTATTACCTATGCACTGTTCTGCCAATGTTGGTAAAGATGGAGATACCGCTATTTTCTTTGGGCTTTCAGGTACTGGCAAAACGACATTATCAGCTGATCCCAATCGAAAATTGATCGGTGATGACGAGCATGGATGGACTCCAGAAAACAGAATATTCAATTTTGAAGGTGGTTGCTATGCAAAAGCGATAGATTTATCCGCTGAAAAGGAACCTGATATATTCAATGCTATAAGACCGGGAGCTTTACTTGAAAATATCGTTTTGGATGAAAACGGAGAAGTTGATTTTGAAGACACTTCAATTACACAAAACACAAGAGTAAGTTACCCAATTTACCATATTGACAACATACAGGAAAATTCATATGCAGAAAATCCAAAAAACATCTTCTTTTTGACAGCTGATGCATTTGGTGTTCTACCTCCCGTATCAAAATTAACACCCGGTCAAGCTGCCTATCACTTTATATCAGGCTATACTGCTAAGGTAGCAGGTACGGAGGAAGGAATTGACGAACCTGTACCATCATTTTCCGCTTGTTTTGGAGCTCCATTTATGCCACTACACCCTACCGTATATGCAGAGATGCTTAGCAAGAAAATGCAAGAAGCTAATGTAAACGTTTGGTTGATTAATACGGGTTGGAGCGGCGGACCATATGGAGTTGGCTCTAGAATCAAACTAAAATACACTAGAGCAATGATCACTGCAATCTTGAAAGGCGAACTGGATAAAGTTGATTATGAAGAGCATCCAATTTTTGGACTTCATATGCCAAAATATTGTCCAAACGTGCCTACTGAAATACTTGATCCTATGAACACTTGGTTGCAAAAAGGTGTTTATGTGAGAAAATCAATTCAATTGGCTCATTATTTCCATTTAAACTTTGAGAAATTTGCAAGTCAAGCTTCTCAAGAAATTTTGGATGGAGGGCCACTAATAGATGAACACAGACATCTTGATAATCTTTAGTATCTGCCTATAAAATACTTGATTTTTTTAATAAAATAGGCTACCTTGAAGGCAGCCTATTTTTTCATGCTGATTTATTTCTAAAAAAAGAAGAATCGCAAAGTGATACTCCCAACTTAAATTTACTGAAATTATTTACAGATACTATGAAACTTTTTTAATGTTTTTTACGTTAAGCTAATGTCAAAACGTAAATCAACTGATTACTCATTAGATTTTTAGTAATAAATTTTTAATAATATAAAAATAAAAAGCTATGAAAAATAAAAAAATGATTGTCAGATTTTCTCTAGTTTTATTACTCATTGTTATGATTTTTAGCATAGTACTAAAAGCCAATAACAATAAAACAAAAATATCTAACGCCGGTTTAAGCTTTATCCAACCGGACACACTCAAACCGGATATTATTCAAGAAAAGAGGATAACAAAAATTGAAATTATCAACGGCAAGAAAAAGATAGTTGAAAAAATCATTAAGATGAAAGGTGACTCAATCGTTGAAGAAAAAACTATCAACAGAGAAGAAGACGCAGATGAAACTCCAGGGTTCAATCACAGCCCTAAAGTGCAAAGTTTTGGTTTCAGTCAAGAAGATTTTTTTAATATGGATAGTTTGCTTGCAATGCAATTTAAGCAATTTAATACCCCATTTCTTGATGATTCAACATTTCAAGATTTTGGATTCAACATCAACCCCGGATTCAATATGGGATTTGGTGATTCTTTTATGGATGACGACTTCTTTAAAAGATTTAATGATATTTTTCAAAATCCCATGAGTCCTGATATTGAAAAATTATTTAAAAACAAAGGACATAATTTTCCTTTTACCCCGCCAAAACAAAAATTTCAGCATAAATCTGAAAGAAATTTTAAAACTTTAAAAGAAATAGTAAGAGACCAATTGATTAACGATGGATTCATAAAAGACTTCAATGACAGTTACAAATTTAAAATCAATGAAAAAAACTTAAAGATCAACGGCAATAAACAACCTGAAAATATTTATGATAGATATAAGAAATTGATAGAAGACAACTCAGGCTTGGATCTTGACGGAGAATTTGAATATAGATTTAAAAACAGCAAGTCATTAAAGAGCGGAGTGAGGATGCTGTAAGTTCACCTAAATAAATATCATAAAAAAAAAGCTAATCTTTGTATACAAGATTAGCTTTTTTTATGGCGGAGGAGGAGGGATTCGAACCCTCGGTACCCTTGCGAGTACGCTGGTTTTCAAGACCAGTGCATTCAACCGCTCTGCCACCCCTCCATTCGTTTCAAATAACGAGATGCAAAGGTATATTTATTTTTATTATTTCACAAAGTTATTAAGTATTTTTTTTACTCTTTTAAAAACTAAGATAACTATTAATCTCAAAGAATAAAAGGAACACTCCAAAACACAAAAGCCACCTATTTTGCAATAGGCAGCTCATATAATTTTAAATATTTTATCTTCTATTGGTTATTGTAATACCTCTCCCTGTACATCGCATTCAGACGCTCATTTCTCTTCACAACAGATGGTTTCTCAAACTGTTGTCTTCTTCTTATCTCTTTGATAAGCCTTGTAGCATGAACTTTCCTTTTATATCTTTTTAATGCTCTGTCTATTGACTCTTCTTCTTTTACGTTAACTATCAACATTTAACTATAATTTTTTATATTTTAAAATGGAGTGCAAAGGTATATTTATTTTTTCAATTTACTAACAAATATAAGTTTTTTTTAAGAAAAAATGCACACAAAAATCCGTTTGGAACACACTAACCATCATATAAATTAATAATACATATATTAACATCAATTATTCAGATAGATGCATGACAATAGCAACTTTACATTTTCAAAATTAAATTTTACGATATATAAACATAAATTATTTTTACATAGAGAAAAAACAATAAACCACAAATAAAGGAGAGTTAAAGTTATCTAAGACACTATGGCAAAAAACACCATTATTATACTAAGCCCCTACATAATTTTGACAAATAAATAATTTTTCATACTTTGCGTTTTTAAAACAATAAATTCAATAAAGATGGTAGACCAAATAAAAACGCTTGATGACTATAAAAAAGCATATAAAAACAGTATTGAGAATCCGGAAGATTTTTGGGAAAAACAAGCAGATTCTTTTAAATGGTATAAGAAATGGGAAAACGTTTTAGATTGGAATTTTGAAGAACCAAATATTAAATGGTTTGAAGGAGGAAAGCTAAATATTACTGAAAATTGCCTTGATCGACACCTTGAAACAAGAGGAGAAAAGACAGCACTTCTTTGGGTTTCAAATGAACCTGACGGAGAAGATAAAACTTTTACATATCAAGAATTATATCAAGAAGTAAACAAGTTTGCTAACGGACTAAAATCAAAAGGTATAAAAAAGGGAGATAGAGTTGTTTTTTATATGCCTATGGTCCCGGAATTAATGATTGGCATGCTGGCTTGTGCAAGAATAGGGGCTATACACTCAATAGTCTTTGCTGGATTTTCTTCACAAGCTTTAGCAGATAGAGTGAAAGATGCCCAAGCAAAAATGATAATTTGCTCTGACTACAATAAACGAGGAGCCAAAAACATTCAAGTAAAATCAGTTGTCGACAACGCTATCAAAATGGATTGTAATAGCGTAGAAACAGTCGTTGTACACAAAAATACCGGAGGAGATATTGAATGGAATGATAAATTGGATGTGTTTTTAACTGATCTGACAGATGGAGTAGAAGAATACTGCAAACCTGAAGTCATGGATGCTGAAGACCCTTTATTTATTCTTTATACTTCCGGATCTACAGGAAAACCAAAGGGAGTAGTCCATACTACTGGAGGATACATGATATATACAGCATATACTTTCAAGAATGTCTTCCAATATCAAGAAGACGATATCTATTGGTGTACAGCTGATATTGGATGGATAACCGGACATTCATATATAACATATGGCCCTCTATTGGAAGGAGCAACAACTATGATGTTCGAAGGAATCCCTACTTATCCTGATGCAGGAAGATTTTGGGAAATAGTCGAAAAATATAAAGTCAATCAGTTTTATACAGCACCAACAGCAATAAGAGCTTTGATGGCAAAAGGGGACAAATTTGTTGAAAAATACGATCTTAGTTCATTAAAAGTTTTAGGTTCTGTAGGTGAACCAATAAACGAAGAAGCTTGGATGTGGTACTTTGAAAAAGTGGGAAAAAGAGCAATACCTATAGTTGACACTTGGTGGCAAACAGAAACGGGAGGAATTATGATTTCGCCATTACCTCTCATCACAGATATGAGACCTACTTTTGCCTCCTACCCTCTTCCCGGAATCCAAACGATTTTAGTCGATACGGAAGGGAATCTTATCGAAGATAACAATGTGGAAGGACTTCTTTGCATCAAGCATCCATGGCCGGGTATACTCAGAACGACTTGGGGAGACCACAATAGATGTAGACAAACATATTTTTCTGCTTTTCCTGAATTGTATTTTACCGGAGATGCAGCAAGAAGAGATGAAGACGGAAGATATAGGATAATCGGAAGAGTCGATGATGTGTTAAATGTATCAGGTCATAGAATCGGTACTGCTGAAGTTGAAAATGCGATAAACGAAACTTTCGGTGTAGTAGAATCTGCAGTCGTAGGGTATCCGCATTCAATTAAAGGTCAAGGGATATATGCATTTGTGATAACTAAAGGACAAATAAATGATGAAGTTGAGTTTAAACGACTGATAGAAAGCACAGTCAGAACTGAAATTGGACCAATTGCAAAACCTGATATTATACAAATTGTCTCCGGATTACCAAAAACAAGATCAGGTAAAATAATGCGTAGAATACTAAGAAAAATAGCCTCGGGAGACATGAGCAACGTGGGCGATATTTCTACACTTTTAAATCCTGAAATAGTTGAAGAAATCAAGAAAAAAGCACCAACAATGTAAAAAAAACATGTTTTTCCGCCAAATTTAGATAAATAGAAGATATTTTATATTTTTTCATATTAAAATGTATAAAACTATGCAAACCTCAGCTATTAAATCAACTCTATTACACATCTTCATTTTATTATTTATTATTAATACTGTACCAGGACAGTCTACGGTTATTCCTGAAGAAAGACGGATAGAATGGACAACCGGAGTGCCGGACGAAATACCGGAAATAAATAATCCTGTTATAAATATCATGGATTTCGGAGCCGATTCCACCGGTATCAACGATTGTAAATCCGCCTTAGTCGATGCTATCAATTCGGTTCCACCAACAGGAGGAGTAGTCTATTTCCCCGCAGGAAAATACAAGATTAATTCTACAATTGATATTAATAGGGATAATATTGTCATAAAAGGAGAAGGTGATAAAAAAACATTTATTTATTCGGCTGCCAACGGTGATTGTTTTGATATTGTTACTTACAAAAGAGGAAATTGGCAAGATATAAATTCCTTAACCAAAGGCGTTAGAAGTATTGTTGTAGAAGATGGTTCAAAATTCCATACAGGTCAATTTGTGGAAATTCAACAAGATAATGATAGCACTCTAATGTACACAAAAGATGATTGGAATGTATCATGGGCAAAAAATGCTGTTGGCCAATTATTTGAAATTGAATCTATACAGGGAAATACAATATTGCTTAAAACAAGTGTAAATATTGATTTCAAAACATTTCTTAATCCCCGGATTAGACCTCAAGGATTGATACACAATGTTGGATTTGAAGATTTTTATATCGAGAAAACAGTGCCGAAGGGAAATATTTTTGCATTTAAAAATGCAGCATATTGCAGGATAAAAAATATAGAAAGTTATCATACAAGAAAATCACATGTCGATTTCAATACGGCTTTGGGCTGTGAAGTGAAAAACTGCTATTTTCACCGCTCCTTCAGTTATGGAAGCGGAGGTAGCGGTTATGGTGTAAGATGTGGATTTCATAGCACAAATATATTGGTAGAAAATAATGCATTCGATTCACTTAGACATGCAATGATGGTTAGTTTGGGAGCGAATGGAAATGTTTTTGGTTACAACTATTCCACAAACAATATACAGGGCAATGATGAGAATAAT
>Ga0256833_1000632_pt1 | contig 27032 bp, 29 predicted proteins | sample 356284metaG_FD_190535 | JGI IMG/M metagenome (GOLD analysis project Ga0256833, IMG submission 190535) | Hydrothermal vent microbial communities from Mid Atlantic Ridge, Atlantic Ocean - 356-284 | ecosystem: Environmental > Aquatic > Marine > Hydrothermal vents | place: Atlantic Ocean: Mid... | reverse complement strand
GTCTGCCCCGTCGGCCATACGAACCGCGCCGGGTCGTAGTTGGCCACCGAATCGCCTTCCCGGGCGCGGATCTCGAAGTGGACATGGGGGCCCGTGGAGTTGCCCGTATTGTCGGACACCGCGACCGGGTCCCCGGCCTGCACGATGTCGCCGACCCGAACCAGGGGCGCCGCGTTGTGCGCGAACCAGACCTGGACGCCGTGGTTCTCGACGACCACCAGGTTTCCATAGGGGCCGTTCTCCCCGGCCCAGACCACCTTGCCGCCCCAGGGGGTGAGCACCGTGGAGCCGGAAGTGGTCCCGAAGTCGAGGCCCCGGTGCGTGTACCCGCCCCGGCGTCGGGTACCGAAACAGTCGGTCAAATAATGGATCTCCGCGGCGGGGGCGAGGGGGGTGCAGACGAAGGACATGGGGCCGTCGTAACCGTCGAAGGGGATGCGGGCGTAGGTATCCAGGCGGGCAGGTGCATCGGTATCCGGAGGTAAATCCCCCTCGATCCAGGCGATCATGGGGGCGCGTAGCACGGGCGGGAGGAGATAATACAGCCCGGCCGCGCCGACGACGGCCATGGCCAGCACGCCGCCCAGGACGAGCAGGGCAATCAGGGAGGCGCAGCCCAGGGCGCAGCCCATGCTTCGCATCATAGCGGCTTTCCCATGCGGTCGAGGCGGATCTCACCTTCGCCGCCGGCCGGGAGGCCGACGGCCGCATCGACGGACAGATTGGCCCGCAGGTCACGCGTCGTCAGCATATACGTCAGCACCGAGCCCAGCAGGGCCGGGAGCACCAGATAGGGCCGTGTCCGAAAGGCCGAGGCCCACCCGGGGGAGAACACCACCATGGCCGCCAGCACCAAAGGGGGCCAGAAGGCCAGGAAACGGGTTTGCCACTCGACGCCCTTGGCCTCGGCATGGGCGCTGCGCAGGATTTCGACGACCTCACGCAACGAAGCGCGCAGGGTGTCGACGAAGCGGGATACCTCCATTCGTCCTTCGATGGCCGTCAAAAGTGCGGCTGCGGTCATGTCCACGGCGGGGTTGTCCCAGGCCTCGTCCCATTCCCGCACCGCCCGGGCCGCGGCGTCGCCCGGCGAGGAGCGCAGACGCACCACCAGATCGTGCAGCACCTCCCGGGCCACGGGCGGCACGGACACGGCGGCCTCCTCCAGGGCTTCGACGAGGGGACGGCCTTGATGCAGGAGGGTCTGGATGACATCCAGCGCCCGGGCCATGTATTCGGCCCGCGCCATACGGCGCTCCTGTCGGCGCTGTTGGAGGGTTCCCCAGTAGACCGCGGTGGTCCCCGCGGCATACAACACGGCCACGAGGCCGCCGCCCTGGATCAGGCCCAGGACCAGACCGCCGAGCAGCCACAACGCACCGCCGACGACGATCTGGCGGCCGGTGAGACCGGCGTCGACATGCCGGGCCCAATCGTCCAGGGAGCGTCGACGACGAGGGAGGGCCAGGCCCATGGCTTCGGCCATGTCCCGTTCGTCGGCCAGGGCCCGCCAGCCGATGGAGACCACGGCTGCCGCGACCAGCAACGCCAGTATGAGTGAAACGACCACGTCCATGACGCGCTCCTCAAGGCTGTTCGGGCAACAGGACGCGCCAGAGCATGGCCAGTTCGTCGGCCCCGCCGCGCCCCAGCCACAGCAGGAAATAGGCCCCGGCAATCATGGCCAGCGCCGTGGCAAGGCCATAGGCCGCCCCTGGATCGTCGGCCTGCCAGGTCACCGGTCGGGCGCGAGGCGCGGCCGGGGCCGGCGGTTCGGAGGTGACCGCCACCCGGGGCCGGGGGGCCGGACGCAAATACGAATAGCGTTTGGGCCCCCGGGCATAGCGCATCCGGCGAACGAGATACGTCTCCAGGGGCACGCGGTCGGGCCCGAAGCGGGCCAGGGCCAGCACCAGCGCGACCGCGACCACGGTGGCCACCAGCACGGCGCCGACGACGAAATGTTCCACGCCGGCGATGCCGATGACGAGCAACGAAAGCAGCCCCGCGGCGACCAGGATGAGGAATTCCCGATCCATTCCCATGAATACCGGCCTCCTGTGGGGGCGACGGTCAAAGCATGCGGGTCAGGGCCAGCGTCAGAGCAGCCACGGCCGTGACGGCCGCCAGCACGACGCCGACGACGAGACGAGTCGCGCCGGTAAGGGTAATGACGATCGACGAAAGCAGCCCCGCGACGACCAGGGCGAGACATTCCCGATCCGTTCCCATGAATACCGACCTCCTTCAGCGAAACGGCGGTGCGGGGGTGGGCAGGCTGCGAATGAGATTGGGAATCAGGTCCAACCCGGCCATAAGCAGCATGGCCAGGCCGAACAGGCCCACGATGGCCCAGGCCACGACCTGCCCGTTACCGAAGGACATGGCCACGCCGGCCTGGAAGAGGCGATAGAGCATTCCCAGGGAGACGACGACGAACAGGACGCCGACGCCGAAACTCCAGGCGTCCGCGCCCCAGTTCTGAATGGTGACGAGCAAACCGTCGAACATGGTCGTTCCTCCTAACAACCGAAGAAGCGTCCGGCAAAGGCGGCCAGGAAAGGCAGGGTCAGCGACGAGGCCAGCACGGCGCCGGCTTCCAGGGCCATGGAAGTCAAGCCGCTTCCCCCGGTGGCTGCGGCCGCCAGGCCGCGATAACCGGCGAGGAGCAGGCGGACGGCCATCAGGCCATACAGGACCTGCAAGGCGGCCTGCAGCAAGTCCTGCGCGAAACCGACGTCACAGCCCAGCCCCAGCATGGCGGCCCGGGCCAGGTCGTCGGCGGCGGTCAGGGCGAACAGGCCGAGCAACGCCACCGATGCCAGGCCGACCACGGCGTCGGCCGCGCCCGGGCCGCTGCCCAGGCTCAAAGCCAGCGCGGTCTGACCGACCCGGGCCAATGCGAACAGGGCGAACACGACGACGAAGCCTCCCACCAGGACGGGCCATGCCTCGTAGAGCACACTTTGCAGGGCGTGCAGCAAGTCGGTCATGCGCCCTCCTCGTGCTCCATACGGGGCAGGAACACGCGACCCCAGAACGCGAACGGGCGACTGTGCACCGGCCCCGTCCGATCCTTGGCCACGACATACCGGCCGTCGTAGCAGCAGCCACAGGCGCGGTTCCCGGTGCGAAACAACACCACGACCCGGTCCGCCTCGTAGGCCACCCGTTCGTCGCCGAGCAACGCGGCCAGGGCCGCGGCGGGGTTCCTCTCCAGCGCGGCGTGCAGGTCCCCGGTCGTGTAATGTCGCTTCTCCAGCGCGGCGATGAGCATCACATGCCAGTCGTGTTCCAGGGCCATGCGTTTGAAGGCTGCGGTCACCGCCCCGGCCCGTCCCTCCTGCATGGTCAGGCTGCGGCCGAAGGGGTCGACGAAGGGTACCCGCTGCAGATAGTCGACGACTATCAGGGCCGGGCCGGCGGGGATGCTTTGCTTCAGGGCGGCCTCGATGCGGTTGGGCGTATCTTCACGGTCATGGGGCATCTCCAGGAACAGGCGCGCCGTACGGGCCAGCGCGGCCTCCACCTCGGCCGCGAAGGCGTCCCGGTCCGTGTCGCGTGGATGCGGTCCTACCAGGCGCCCCAGGGTCTGGGCGCGCAGGCGGGCCCGCAACTCCTCGGGGGTATGCTCGTAACACAGGAAGGCGGCGAAGCTTCCCGACCTGGCAACCTGAGCCGCCAGGTCCAGGGTCCAGGAGGTCTTCCCGACCCCGGGCGCGGCGGCCACGAGGGTCAACCCCCCGGGCCACAGGGGGAGCCCCGCGGCTACGGCGAACGGCTCGTACGGATTGCGGTCGGGCACGCGATTGAGAAAAGGCATGCGAAACCTCCGGCGGTACCCTAACCATAGCCAAACGCAGGCGACCTTGCCCGGGAGGCGTCACAACCCCAGCCGGTCGTCCTCCTGGCGTGCGTCCGCGCCATCGTTGGCGATGGAGACATGGCCTTCGAAGGCCGTGCGCAGCAGGGGCTGCAGCGCCGGCGGGGCGATTTGCTCCAGCGAATGCAACATGGCGTCGAGGGTGGCCTGCGGGCCCTGACCCTCGGGAATGGCGATATAGTCGTCGGGATGACGGGCCTCGGCGTCGCGTATCACCCGCATCACCGCGTCGTGGTCGGCCTGCGGCAAAGGCCGGACCCGCACCAGGGTCGGCGGCTGCCAGCGCCCCCGAATGCGGGCGTGCAGATACCCGACCAGCGACGGCAGGGAAGCCGGCGAAGGGCCGTAGCGCATTTCCTTTCCCAGAACGGCCTCGATGTCGTCCAGGTCGCCCGGGTCCGGCGAGAAGAAGAAACGCGTCGAAGTGTTGGCCAGCAGCGCCTGGACCACCGGCTCGAACTCGGGGATGGCCCGCATCATGGCCAGGGATTGGGCCAGGACGAACAGCCGGATGCCGAACTTGCGCCCCTCGGCCAGGGCCTGCTCCAGACGCATCCCCGCGGCGATTTCCTGAGCCTCGTCGACCACGACATAGAACGGCACGGGTTCCGCGGCGCGCACGGTCTCACGGAACATGCTCTCGAAGATGTTGTACAGCAGTGCAGCCGTCAGCTCGGCCGCCGGTCGGCCCATGCGCCCGGTTTCGGGACGCACCACGATCCAGTATCGCTCCCGAATCCAGCGGGCCATGTCAACGAAGCGGTCCTGGTGCAGGGCGGCGAACAGCCAGGGCGAAAGCTCCAGCCCCATGACCTTGCTGACGATGGGGCTGACCACCTCCGTGGTCCAGGAAGTGGGATTTTCCCGGGTCACCTGGCCCAGCAGCGCGTCCAGCGCCAGGGCCGATGCCCGCTCGGCCGGCGGCATGTATTGGAGTGCATCGCGACGCCAGCGGGTGTTGAACGCCAGGAAGACCAGATGCACCAGCCCCAGAGGGGCATCGGGACGGGCCCGGTTCCAGGCCACGCCGATGCGGAACAACGCGTCCAGGGTGGCCTGCATCCGGGGGCCCCAGTAGTCGCGCCAGATGCGCTGCCCCAGGGAAATCAGCGCGTTGCTGGCCCAGGTCCAGTCGGGGATGGCAAGCAGGTTCAGCGGTACCAGGGAGCCGGTACCCGGAGCGATGACGACCAGACGCTCCAGCGCCGCGGCGCGGCGCTCGGGCGGCAGACGGTCGATCTCGGCCAGGAAGGCATCGGCCAGCGAAAGGTGAGGGTCGACGAGGAACAGGCCGGGGGCATCGTCGCCCTGCCGGACCAGACTACGCAACAGGGCGAAGATGCTCGACGACTTACCGGTACCCGAACCGCCGACGACCAGCCCATGCCCGTCGGGGTCGATGCCTACGGGCTCGCCGGTGGCCACGGCCCGTCCTACGAGCAGGGGGGCGTGGCGCAGCGCGGCGGTGGGCGGCGGAGCGGGGGCGTCCTCCCGAAAGTCCGCGGCGAACAACGCGGACGGATCGCCGCGATGCGGCGGGCGCAGCATGACGGCCAGCGCCTCCGCGGGATAGGCGCGCGCCGTTCGCCGGACGCCCGGCCAAGCCCTGCCGCGCGCCGGGATCCAGCGCCCGGACGGGACCAGAGTCGGCGGCGGCGGAAGCCCCTCCCGCGCGTCGTGCACGGTGAAAGCGGCCTCCAGCAAGGGACTGCGCACGGCCCGCTCCATCCATTCTCGCGGCACCGAACGCATACGAAACCAGTCGAGCTGTCCGAGTAGACCGCCGAGGAACAACATCCCCCCGGCGGCGAACAGACCGAAGCCGGGCCAGGCCCGCCCCAAAGCGACGAAGCCGCCGCCCACTGCGGCCAGGCCGCCGCCGAGCAGCAGCATGGAGCGGTACAACCGCAGCCGCCAGCCCCACGGATTGGGCGTGTCGTCGTCCACCCCGCCTTCGGCGGTGTAGTTGTACGTGGAAAGGGCGCGCAGCCGCCGCTGCAGGCGTTCGTCTCGTCCCAGCAGCCACACCCGCAGCCGCCGCTCCGGGCGCAGCACGACGGCCAGCGCGGACGGGTCCGCCTGCTGCAGGTCCAGATGCGGCAGCGTTTCCGGCGTCAGCAGCACCCAGAGCCGTTGCCGTACGTCCCGGACGGTGGTCCGCCGGGAGACATCGGGGCGCACGCGATGGCGGGCGCGGCCGGCCCAGTTTCGCAGCAGCATCGGCGAGAGCGCACCCGGCCGCGCGCCGAGCCACACCTCCAGGCCGTCGCCATCCTCCCCGACCGCGAACTCCACGAACGCCGGGGTGGGGAGGGCGGCCAGCATCTCACCCAGAGCCGCCGGGGCCGCATCACGGCCCTCGTCGTACAGCGGCACGGCCGGGTAGACGAGGGGGACGATTTCCCAGACGCCCCGACAGGCGCTGCAAACCGCGTCGCCGTCGCCGAGCGGCAGGCCGCACGAAGGACAGCGCGTCATGACTTCCGGCTCCCGAAGCGTTCGAGCCACCCCGGTGGCGGCATGACCCGGACGGGGAAGGCGTGTCCCCGCCCGGTGGGCGGAACGGCCATGAACACCCCGCGCGGCAGGCGGGCCGTTTCCGTGGCCAGACGACGGGCATAAGTTTCGTCCCAACCAAAGGCGCGATACAGGCCCTCCGCCGCCTCGGGCGGCAGACGACCGACGAAGGCCGTCGAGGCCAGGGAGAGCGAGGTGATGCCGTCGCGTACCAGGTCCGCGGGCAGGTGGGTCACGAAGACGATGCCGACATCGCGCTTCCGCCCCCGGCGTCCCAGTTCGTCCAGCAGACCGCGAAACGCGGGCATCCGCAGCATCAGCCATCCCTCGTCGACGAACACGTCCACGGCCTGCCGCCCGACGGTCACGACCCGGTGCAGGAACCAGCCGAGGGTGGCCATGACGATACGCCGGGTGTCTTCACGCAATCGGGTCAGGTCGAAGTTGCGCCAGACGCCGGCGGGTAGACGAGGTTCGAGCAACGCTTTCGGACGGTCGAAGAACCCCTCCCAGATGCCGCCGCGCACATACGGCCCCAGCCCCGCGGCCAGCACCCGTCCGTCGGGGCTTTCGGTCAGGGACAGGGCATCGCGGAATTCGGTCAGCGTGAACATCCTGCGCCGGGGATGGCGGGCGACCAGCGCCTGCACGGCGTGATGGACGGCGGCGGTAGCCGCGGGCCCGAGAATGCTCTCTCCCAACACCGCGGCCAGGAAGAAACGAGCCGCGGTGAAGATTTCCTCGGGCGTCTCGCCGGTCAGCGGATGCAGGATACAGGTCTCCGGGTCGTCGGGCGTCCGGACGGGGACGATCTCGCCGCCCAGGGCTCGAACCAGGTCGTCGTTCTCGCCCTCGGGGTCCAGGGACAATACCGCCCGGCCCTGGAGGAGGCGCTGGAGCAGCATCGTTCGCATGAGGGTCGTCTTCCCGGACCCTTGTTCGCCGAGTAGCAAGACGATGGCATGGGTCGGATGTTCGCCCGTCGGGTCCAGACCCTGCCGGAAGGAGAAATAGACGTCTTCGCCGCGGCGTTCGTGCCGCCCCAGCCACACCGCGTCGTCAGGCGGTGGTATCCGCCGCGCGGGCGCGGGGAGCAGGGCGCGCACATCGTCGGCGAAGACGAAGGAAGGCTCCGTGCCGGCTTCGTATCGCCCCCCGGGCGGCAGATGCCGTAAAGCCTCGGCGGCCACGAAGGTGAGCCGCTGCGGGATCAGTCCCGCGGCCCGGATGTGTCCTTCGAGGGCCCGGCGGGAGCGTTCGGCTTCCCCGGCCCAGCGTTCGGGAACCACCCATGCGGCCAGAAGATGCATACGGAAGACGTCGCGCCCCCGGCTCAAGTCGCCCTCGACCCGGGACATGTGTTCGACCTGCTGCACCTCGGCGGGGTTGGGTCGCCGTCCCAGGCGCTGCTCGAACAGCGACAGGAGCGCCTCCGTCGCGGCCCGCCGGGTGCGCAATTTGCCCTGCGCCTCGCCGGGCAGCAGCTTCACCAGCGCCAGGCTGTACCACGCGGGATAGCCCGCCGCGGTGAAGTGTTCCACCGTCAGACGTTGCCATGGTCGGCGTGCATCACCGGGGAGCAACTTCTCCGCACGCACGGTGATGGGGAGCAACACCGCGCGGCCCGGAAAGCGCACCAGGTCCGTTTCTTCCTCTATCGCCTCGGGGGCGACGCGACGCAAGTAGTCTTCGTCCATGTACAGGGTCGGTTTGCGTCGCGGCATGTCACACCTCCGGGCGAAAGAACATCGCGGTCAGCTCTTCCACTTCGTCCCGGGTGGCCGGCCGCGCCGAGAGGCCGTAATCGGCCAGCAAGGCGGGCAGGCCGTACACGAACGAGACATCGACGGCCGGCGGCATGGAAATCTCCAGGCATAGCCGCCGACCGAAAGGCAGGGGGGCGCGCAACAGGAAGTCCTGCAGCTCTCGCAGCCAGACTTCGCCGCCGTTGCCCCCGACCTGCCAGCGCGTCAGGTGTTCGACGAAGGTCCGGCGCGGCGTCTCGTCGGGCAGCACGACCTGCAGAAAGCGCACACCGCATCCATGCGGCAACGAGGCCAGCAGGGCGTCCCAGGCCTCCGGGACCCGCACGGCGGGGTCGTCCGGGTTGGCGGTCACGACGAAGAACAGGCGCAGGTCCTCCGGCGTGCGCCACAGGTCCAGATCGTCGCGCCGCTCCCAACGCCCGGGGGGGACGAGATGACGAACGTCGCCGGTTTCCATGACTCAAAGCGTCCTTCGGCGAACGAAGAGGTTGCCCGGCAGGTTGAGGTCCCGCTCGGTCATGCGCAAGGGGCGATTCCCCGTCGGAACCACGCGCCCGGCGCCGGGGTCGAAGACGAAGAGAGGCGTCAGGGCGGGACGCGCGGCCGCGCGCTCGACCACCGGCGACACCTCGGCCACGGTCAACGCCACCTGACCGTGTTCGGGATGGCGCACCAGGAAGACGACCGCGGCCACGCCCTCGGCGAAGGCCTGAGCCACCTGGCCGGGCGTAAGATGCCGCACATCGGGATGGGCCTGGACGGCCTGCAGGAAGCGGGGCCACACCTGCTCCGCGCCGGTGGCATGGATGGAAAAGACGCTGTAACCGTGGCCCGTGGCCGTGGCCCGGATGAGTTCCCAGGCTTCGGGCCCGCGGGCTTCGCCCACGACGATGCCGTGCGGTCGGGAGCGTAGCGCGGCGCGAATCAGGTCGTACATGGTCACCGGAGGTGGGCCCTCGCCCCCCACCGGTGCGGGACGGGTCAGGGTGTACACCACATTGCCCGTATCGTCGGTGGGGTCGCCGCCCCAACCGTTCAACAAGATTTCCGAGGTGTCTTCGACGACGAATAGACGCAGTTTGCCCTGCGGATAGAGGTTGAGCACGTTTTGCAGCAGCAGCGTCGCGGTGAAGGTCTTCCCCGACCCCGTGGAGCCGGCGACCACGACGGGCTGTCCGTGATAGAGAAGGGCCAGCAGATAATTGGCCGCCTCGGGGGACAGTACTCCCCGACCGTCGGGAAAGGCGCGCGGCTCGTAGGGCGGCTTGCGGGCCGGAGGGAGACGAGAGGCCGTAATCAGGGATAGAGGCTCGGCGGGTATTTCGGAGCGGTAGCGGGCGAAGCGCACGGTGATGACATCGCCATAGGGCGAGGCAGGGGGCATGAGGTAGTTGATGCGCAGACCTGCCCGGACGATCTTGCCGTCCGGCATGGGTACCGTGACCTGAAGCATGGCATCCGCGATGGGCACATCGGGGCGTGGAGGGCGATACCCCGAGGCGTCCATCAGGACGCGCAGGCCGTCGCCGAAGCCTTCCGGCGTGGGGCCGTGATAGATCCATCCCTCGCCGGTGCGATACACGTACATGTGTCCATAGTTGACCGCCAAGTCTTCGACGCCGGGGTCCTGCGCCAGGGCCAGCAACGGCCCCAGGCCCGAAAGATCGCCCAGCAGCCTGGGTAACATGGTCGCCGGGAGGCGGACGCCCTCGTTCAGGGCCTGCTCGCGAAATTCGTCGAAGACGCGTCGCGCCAGGTCTTCCAGTTCCCCCGGCGTGAGCCGGCGGTTGGACGCGGCCCGGGCCTGTCGGTCGCGCGCCGTGGCCAGCATGCGCCGGTACCAGGTGTCCAGCTCACGCCCCGAGGGCGTTTCGTGGCCTCTGGGACGCACGGAGCGGTCGAAGACATCGAAGCTCATGTCCGTCGTCCTCCGAAGACGAGGAAGCGGCGACGCTTCTTCTCGACGCGCAACAGGCCGATACGCGCTGCGGCCTCGGGAACGGTGGGAACGAAATGGGCCGCCAGCCCCACCAGGCTGCGTACGTACGGCTCCAGCTCCGCCTCCCGCTTACGGCGGTAACGCAGTACGAAGAGCGCCTCACGCGTCCCGGCGTTCACCGCATGCAGCGCCAGGCCGGGCGCGACCATGGGCAACACACCGTGCGGCGCGAGATGCAGCGCCAGGCCGTCCTCGCGCAGGGCCTGCTCCAGCAACGCCGCCGCGTCCCGATGCGCGTTTTCCACGACCTGGTTGTAGACGATGCGCACCCGGGTGCGCATGAAAGTCAGCGCCTCGTCTCGCGCCAGACCCTCACGCTCGATCAGCGTGCGCACCATCTGCAACAGCCATTGCCGGGCCTGGGCCAGGTCCGGCACCTCGGGCTTGATGACGAAGACCACCGTCTCGGCGAAGGCCAGGGCGGCCCGGTGGACGACATGGGCCGGATTGATGCCGACGTCCAGCACCAGGACGCCGCCGGACGCGCCGGCGACCTCGTACAGGGTGCGGAAGAACTCCCGCACCCGCCGCTCGTCCTGCAGGGCCGGGTCGGCCAGGTCTCGTGGGGTCAGGAACCCCGGCAGGACATGAAGCCCGGGCAGGTCGGGGACGGGAGTGAAGCCCGTCAGCAACCGTCCCCCGGCCGCCACGCCGGCGGCCATGGAGCCGACCGCGGTCCCTTCTACGCCATCGACGCCGTCGAAGCGCCGGAGCAGCTGCACCAGGGTCTTGTTGACTTCTCTCAGGCGCAGGTGCAGGTGCACGGCTCCGGCGTTGGCATCCGCGTCCACCAGGTAGGTCTTCACGCCGCACAGCGCCAGAAGCACGGCCAGGTTGACGGCCGTGGTCGTCTTGCCCGTGCCCCCCTTGGGGCCGGTCAACACGATGCGCCGCACGGACATGGTAGCCGCCGTCCGGGCGCTCAGGTCCGCGCCCAGCGCGGCCCGGGCATACGCGTCTGCGGTGTCCACACGGCCGCGCTCACGACGGGCCAGCTCGTCCGCCAGGGCGCGCAGTTCCGCTTCGGTCACCGGATAGGCCAGCGACGGCAGCGTTGCGGCCCGGGCCCACGCGGCCAGCGGGCCCGTTTCCGCCCCGACCACCACGACATGCCGTCCCCGCTCCACGGCCTGCTGCAGGGCTGCGACCGGGGTAAGCGGGCTCTCGGGTTCGACCACGACGAGCGCTTCGGCATCCCAGGTGTCCAGGGTGGACGCGTCCACCTGAGGGATTTGTCCGACCAGGCGATGCCCCTGACGGGTCAGGTGCAGGGCAATGCGCCCCGCGGTCTCGCCGGTACCTACGACCAATACGCGCATGACCCGCCTCCTGTCATGGTGTGGGCGTGGGCCGGAGGGGAGCCGATGGCGTCGGCGACGGCCTGGAAGACGACGGCGACGGGGCAGACGGTGTACCCACAGGCGCAGGCGTGCTCATCCCTTCCCGCTCCGAGCGCAGGCGGGCCAGGAAGTCCCAATACGAAAAGCCTCCGGGCCGGTCCTGCGCCTCGGGATGGCTCAGATATACGTACACTTCCCCTTCGGACAACGCCAGACTCAACGGCTCCACGGCCTTGGCCGGGAGCATGACCCACAGGTACGGGTCTTCCCGGGTGGTCGAGGCGAAGATGGCCGCGGCCTCGCCGTTGCCGGCCTCGTCTGCTGCCTGAGGCTCCATCGGTAGCCCGGTGACCTGTACCACCCGGGCATCGAGGGTCAGGCTGCGGGCCACGGGCGGATACCCGCGGTCCTCGAAGGGTGGAAGGGGTGAGGCAGGCGTAGACGTGGCCGTCGGCGTCGGCAGGGCGACGGCGGTTTCGGGAAACGCGGGGAAGGCCGGAGCCGCCGGTGCGGTCTCTTCCCCCGCCGGGGGTTCCTCGGGTTGCGCGGTGAAAACGACGGTGATGCCTACGATGTCGCCGGGCCGGTACGAAGACGGCGTGCCGGCGATGACATTGCTCGCGTCCAGCGGTATGGGGAAGAGCGTCGCGTCGGGACGGTCGGCCAGAATGCTCGTCGTCCGCGCGCCGCCGGTCGCAAGCACGGCATCGCCCACGATGGGCTCGCCGGCCGCGAACTCCCGCAGGACATATCCGCCCACCAGGTCCGACAACCGGTCGGCGGGCAGGTACAGCCCGGCGCGCTCGTCTTCGTAAACGCGAAGCGTGGTCAAATCGTTCTCCGTGATGCGGGTACCCACGGGCAACGCCCGGGCCGCTGCCACGACCTCGACGGTCTTCGGCTTCATGGCCCGGGTGACGAACAGATTGCCGACGAACACCACGACCGCCAGGCCGAGCGCAATCGCGGCAGTCATCCAGTTACGCATGGCTCTCGTCCTCCAGCAGGAAAGAGGTGGCCCGGAGCAAGGGCCGGATGGCCTCCGGCGGCTCCGCGGCGTTTTCACGATAGAAGCGACCCGCTCTGCTCAACAGATGCCGCGCGGCCTCGACCAGCAAGGGCGCATTGAGCTCGAAGACCTCCCGGTCGGCAGCCTGGAACAGTGGGTGAAGCGACGCCAGCGCTTCGGACGCGGCCAGGGCCTCTATCCCGGCGCGAGGCATGTCGGGATACAGGCGCTGCAACGCCCGCAGCATGGCAGACGGTGCGTCGTTACCCACGCCCTCGTTCGTGAAATAGGCGCGCAATGCCGCGATGACGGTGCGGTTGACCGCCCGCCGCGCCCGCAACTCGTCGAGCCGCTGCAGGACATCCCGATGTCGCTCCGGGTCCAGACGCACCAGGATGGAGCGGGGTTTGGCCATGACGCCTCCTTGCTCGATAGCTCCTTCCCCAACGATAGCAAGACATGGAATGGCTTGATAGCAATGCGTCCCCTCCCACCTCGGGAATGCTATCGTCCTGATGGTCGAGGGCAACGGCGACGATAGCATCCCGGGTATGGCAACGAAACGGCCATGCTATCATGGCCGCCGAAGCGATCCACGCCCAAATCCACAGGTCCGCGCCAAATCCACCAAATCCACAGAGCCACATGTCCACGCCTGTCGTCTCCAGGGACGAGGGCACGACATATACCGAAGTGGCGTCTCGTGGCGTCGCATCACGGCCGCGGTGTGGCGTCTCCTGGCGTCTCTGGGCGGTGGTGTGGACACATTGCGCCGCCTATGTTTGTTCGTGAGTTTCCCGGCTCTTTTCGTTCCCGGAACCCGGCAGCCCGAAGGCTCCCTCGTCGGCAAGCGTCCTGGATGCCCGGCTGCCCGAAGAAGGCGATTTGCCCCGCGTGCAGAGCCCGCCGGGGTCCCCGGAAATCTCGAGCACATGGGCCTCACGGAAGCAGGCCCGCCGGGGTACCCGGATGACCCGGACAGCCATGGTCACCTGTCTGCCGCAGGGTACCCTGCAGCCATGAAGGCGGCGACAGGTTTCGAGGGAAACCTGCCGACCAGGGGACGCCCTGCGGCCCCGGAAAACGGAGGCCGCGACGAAGGCCATGGTGTATTTGCCGACGCGCGCATGGCAAGGCAGAAACCATGAGCGCCGCGACCGCCGGAAAACCTGCCTCCCCGGAGGCCGGCCGCGAGCAGGCTCCCATGAAGACCTGAAAACCAAAAGGCCCCGGGGAAACCGGGGCCGGCGTAGAAATCGACGAACAAAGATAGGCGGCGCTATGGGGTGTCACCTCACCTCCACCGTGAGGATTTCGGATACGAATGCCACGCTGCTCTCCGCGAAGCTGCCGGAAAGCAAGAGACGATAGCGTCCGGGGCTGGAGAACATACACCGTCCCGACACCACCGTCGTCGTCCCGGAAGCAACCCTGACGGGCGTCAACAAAAAGTATATATACCCGTTCGCCTCGTCGTGGTCGACTTCGCGGGGCGCAGGCCGCTCGACGCGACAGCTCACCTTTCCCGGTGTGTCGAGCAGCATGATCATGAGCGTCGAAACGTGCGGTTCATACTCGCCGCGGTTGGCGATGCGAATCGACCAGTGCATTTCCTCGCCGGACGACACATTCGTATCCGCGACGACCTCCATGTCCATGGACCGGGTCAGTTCCCGTACCCAGGCATCACTTCCCTCGAGGACCTCCTTTACCTTCAACGGATGACATCCGGGCAGCAATACCAGAACGAAGGATAGCATTGCTACGAAACGCAGATGCATGACGACCCTCCTGATCGCAGATGCGCGCCCTGTAATCATCATACCTTCGTCGCCGAATGCTTGAACGCCCCACGCGCTTACCGGCCCGGGAATTTTTCTTTCCCCCTTGCATTTTCTGCGCCCTGGAGTATAATGAGGGCGCAGAACGGGAAGCACAATTCGGTCGTTCGTCTCTCGACCCACCGCGAGGTGGGTATTTGGTGTTGGAGCCCCGCATCTTGCGGGGCTTTTCCCATTCCCCTGCAAGGAGGTACTCCCATGTTCCACAAAATCATCCTGATCGGCAACCTGGGACAGGAACCCAGCCTGCGTTACACCCCCCAGGGAACCCCCGTGGTCAACTTCAGCGTCGCCACCAACCGGGTTTACACCAACGCGGCCGGGGAACAGGTGAAGGAAACGACCTGGTTCCGGGTGTCCGCCTGGGGCCGCCTGGCCGAAATTTGCAATCAATACCTGCATCGCGGGATGCGGGTGTACATCGAAGGTCGCCTGGTACCCGACCCCAATACCGGAGGGCCGCGCATCTTCACCCGCCAGGACGGTACCGTCGGCGCTTCGTTCGAGTTGCGGGCCCAGATGGTCAAATTCCTCACCCCGCGACGCGAGACGAACGCTGTGGCGACGGAAGGCGCAACCCCAAACACCGTCAGCGTCGACGACCTGCCCATGGGAGAGGACGAAATCCCCTTCTAATCCACGCTCTCCTGACCTCCGCAGGCCCCCGGTTGCACCGACGACCGGGGGCCTTTTTCGTTCCCCACGGACGAATGATCATAAGCACGGGTATATAGTCCGCTGCCTGAACTCTACACCCTGGAGGCAAACATGCGAACCGCCGGCTTCCTCGTTCTGCTTTACGCCGCCGTCATCGGCATCGCCAAGTCGCACGACCTGATCGCCGAAATCCTCGCTCTGCTCCGACGCCTGTTCTGACGCACAGCAGGCAAGCGTCGAGCGCAGGGCGCACAATGAGAGGGAGGCGAAAAACATGAACCCGGAAATTCTGCGCCGGGCCGAGGAGCTCCTTGGCCCTCCGGTGCGCCTCGAGACACACCGGGAATGGGGCATCTGGTGGTGCCCCTTCCACCCCGACGCCGAGCGGGGCGGTCGGCGGGGCCGCCCTAACTTCGGCATCCACCTGGAAGAAGGACACTGGCGCTGCTTCGTATGCGGCGCCAAAGGCCCTTCACTGGACGCGCTGGCTCGCGAACTGGGAGAAAGGCCGCGCTATACCACACGCCATACCGCCCGTCCCCATACGACCCCACGTCCTCGCCCCGGCCTGGCCCTGCTGACCTACGCCCTGGCCGAGGCCCGGGCGGCTTACCGGGGGAGCCCGGCCGAATACTATGTCACCGTCGAGCGCCGGGTGCACCCCGAAATCGCCCAGATGTACGGTCTGGGTTTCGGAGTCCCGTACCCAGCCGTGCATCCGGCAGTCGTCGAAGCGGCCCGGGCCGCCCGGATGACCACCGGCAAAGGCTGGTGGCTCTGGGCCGGAGGCGTGGTCTACGCCGAACCGCCGACATCCACACCCCTGTTCATCCAGGTCCGACACCTGCGCAAACGGGCCCGCCACAAATATCAGACCTGGGGAAGCCTGCAACGGCCCGGAGGGGCCTGGGTCGTCCGCCCCTCGACCGAGGCCCTGATCGTGGTCGAGGGGCTGTTCGACATGCTCGCCCTGGCCACCGCCCTGCGAGGTCTTCTGCCCCGCGTCGTTCCCGTCTACACCGTCGGAGGGGGCAGCGCGGCGCAGCTGGAGTGGCTGGCCCGGCAGGCCGCCAAACGTCGGCTTTTTCTCGTCCCCGATGGGGACGCAGCCGGCGAAGCCTGGGTCGCACGGCTGCGCAAACGAATACCCGTACCCGTCGAGGTGTTCGAGCCGCCTTCCGGCATGGACCCCGACGAGGCGGTCCTGCACGGTTGGTGGCCCTTCCCCTTTTAGGGGATGGGGGATGTTATAATGACCGTACACCCCAATTCGGAGGCGAGCCATGACGATGCTCGACAACCTTCTCGGCAAAGCCAGGCGGGTCGTCTCTCCCGATGGAAAAATCGAGTGGATCGTGCTCGAGCCCGAAATCTGGGAGGCCCTCGTCGAACGCCTGGAAGAACTGGAGGACCTGGCCATCCTGCAAGAAATCGAAGCGCAGGGCGAAGAGAAAGAGGCCATCCCTCTGGAAGATGCATTGGACATGTTGCGCAAGGAGGGGGTGGATGTATGAAGTGGAAATTCTGCCCCGGGTTTACAAGGCGCTGAAGCGTCTTCCAAAACAGGACGTGGCCCGCATCGTCGAACACATGCGCCGCCTGGCGCAGACCCCCCGACCACCCGGCTGCAAGAAAATTCATGGCCGGGAAGACGTGTATCGTATCCGTGTTGGTGCATATCGCATTCTCTATCGCATCCGTGACGCCGAACACCGGGTTACCGTGCTGAACATAGGGCATCGAAAGGAGATCTATCGTCACCTGTAGCCGCCATCCTGTCCCCACCCACGCCCAAAAGCCCCCGACCCTTCGTCGGGGGCTTTTTTCGTTCCTTCCATCCCATCCCATCCCCATTCACAGGAGGTCTCTCATGTTCACCGACAAAGGTCTGATCAAGATGTATGCCCCCAACGGAGCCGAGGTCTATCTGCCTTTCGACCCGGCCAACACCAACGCGCTGGTCCTGTATGAACAGGAAGGGCTGAGCCCCCTGCCCCCGGGCGAGTATGAACGGGAGCGCCGCTCCCAGATCGGGGCTTTCGTCGTGCGTTCCCATGTCAACCCCGATGGTTCGGAGACCCCGGTGGTGGACCTGTACTTCCGTCATCGGAACGGGTACACCGACCGGTTGCGCTCCATGCGGGTGTACCTGAACACCGATCGCGATATCGAGCGCTTCCAGGCCGCCTTCGGGGTGCGCCTGGACGGACTGAATATCTACGATGGGGACACCCCCATCGAGCGCGGAAAACGGCCACAGCAAGAACGGTTCGTATACGAGCCCTCTCGTCCCGTGTGGGTGGTGTGGCGCCTGAACCCGGCCAGCAAAAACGACGAGCAGGCCCCCAAGCGCCTGTTCGTGCGCTGGGAAACCGCCGGAGCCGAACGACAACACCAACACTTCGACGGCAAATACCCGCCCAATCACCGGGTCATCATGGACACCATCTTCCAGGTGGCCAAAGGTTGCGGATACGACCCCGACGCGGTGTCGAAAGCCTTCCTCGAGGCGGCCAAAGCCCGGCCCGGCGTGCACATCACTCCTGCCCAGGCCGTCGCCTGGGTATTTCGCAAATACACCCCCGCGGAATGACCAACCCTACTTTCGACGCCCCCGGCCTGCCTTTGCCGGGGGCGTTTTCTTTTTCGCACCCGTCCCCATCCCTTCGCAGGAGGTTCGAACCATGCTTGCCGAAACCTTTCCCCATGAAATCGCCATCGAGGACCTGCAAACGGCCATCGCGGAACGCATCCGGGAGGCCGAGGCCCAGAATGTCGACGAAAAAGCGGCCCTGATCGCCATGGTCCGCGGCGACACCCTGGGGGCCGTCCTCTACGGCCCCGCCCGCCGGAACTATTACCGGGACCAGCCCCAGGTGCTTGCCCTTCCGTATGACCTGGGCCACATCATCATCGCGGTTCGGCACGTCCCGGATGCCCTTGCAGGGCCCTGGACCAAAGTGCTGCGCCGCAAAGTGCGTGTCTGGGTCACACCCGAATTTCACGGCTTTACCGGCCGTACGGCCCCCGGCGGCGTACTGGACCTGAAACCGGAGTCCGGGTGGGTGGCGGTGCTCGCCTGGGAGAGATGGGTCGGAAAGGGAGCGGCCCAGGTTCGACGACTGCACCCCATCACCCCCGACCCCGAACGCTTTCTCTATGTGCCGGGCCATTGGGTGGCCCGCGTACAGGAAGAATTCGCGCGCGTGACCGACAGGCTCGCCCGAAAACGCGAACATGAGCACGAACAGCACATGCAGCGCCTGGCCGCGCGCTGGTTCCCCGGCGTAATCGTGTGAAGGAGCCAGGGCCACCCTCTGTTCTCGAGGGTGGCCCTGCTCTCATCCACAGACCCCCAGGAGGAAAACCCATGCCTTGCCTGGAGATGGACATTGCCCGCGCCCGGGCCGCCCTCGAGCGCCTGGGCGAAATGAAAACCCGGCAGGTTACCGACCCGGCCCTGGCAGTGCAAACCATGGAGCCGCTCCTCCGCGACCGGGAGCAGGAAGTATTCGTCGTCCTGCTCCTGGACACCCGGCTTCGACCCATCGACATCGTGGAGTTGTACAAAGGAAACCTGGACGGCCTTACCGTCCGACCTGCCGAGGTCTTTCGGGAGGCCGTACGAAAGAACGCCGCGGCCATCATCGTCGGCCACAATCACCCCAGCGGTCATGCCGAGCCCAGTCCGCAAGACCTGCACATCACCCGGGTTCTCGCCAGGGCCGGGAGGTTGCTGGAAATTCCGGTGCACGACCACATCGTCTACGGCGCCCCCCAGGCCTGGTGCTCGCTGCGAGAACAGCATCCTGACACCCTGAATTAGGCCAGGAGGTTTATCATGAAAATCATGGTTTACGACCGTGACATCAGCCTGCATCTGCTGCGTTTCGCAGGCGTCGGGGACTACTATGCCCAGCGCCTCGTCTTCTTCCAGGCCCTGGGCGATTCGCAGGCCGTTCGGGGGATGAAATACATCCTCACCCGCCGCCAGCGCTCCCATGTCTTCAGCATCTTCGCTCACATGAACCTGATCGCTCGTCCTGCATACGGTCGGTGGCTCGTGGAAACCAAAGCCACGCAGGTACAGGGAGTTACCCTACACCTGCTGACGGCCTATCTCCCATTAGGTACCTGGCCCGGAAGCGACGAGCGCTACTTCTTCGTCGCGCCCGGGGAGCCCGGGCCGCGACATGACAATCTGTTGCGGCGTTGGGCCCATGAATTCACGCCTTACCCCATTCCTCCCACCCTGAGTATCTCCTCTTTGCTCGAGATGGCCCGAACACCCTACGGCGACGGCTACGTCTTCGACGACGAAGGCGCACCCGTCCTCGTCGGGCGGGGAGAAGGCGCCTGGGCCCTGGCCGTGCAACCCCGGGCATTCGAGGAAATCTTGAAGGAGGTCAGCCATGCGTCCTGAACATCTGCTCAACTACGGCTACACGCCTACGGCTGTGACCGCGCTCGAGCGAATCGCCCAACTGCTGCGGCCTGCGGAAGACACCCGCAGGCCGCTTCGTTTGTTCGACCCCACCTGCGGGGGCGGCGAGGCGTTGGCCTTCCTCGCCGACGCCCTCTCCGCACAAGAGGCCGTGGTGGAAACCTACGGTGTGGAAATCGCCGAGGAGCGTTTCCGCAGGGCTCGGCAAATGCTGAATCACGTGCTTCTCGCCGACGTCACGAACAACGTCACCATCAGCCCCAACGCCTTCTCCCTGGTTTTGCTCAACCCGCCCTACGATGCCACGGGCGGGGACAAGTCCATCGAGCGTCAGGTCATCCGCAAGGGGTTGCGTTCGTTGGCCAAAGACGGCGTGGCCGTACTGGTCGTCCCCCGGCGGCTGGTGAAGTGGCTGGAGCGCTTCCACATGGAATGGCTGGCCCTGTTCCCCACCAACGACCCGCAAAGCCCCAATCAGGTGGTACTCATCGGGCGCAAGACCAACCTGGCGTCGTCCATCCCCCCCGAAGGAACGACGATGACGGTAACCGTGCCGCCATCGCCTCTCCCGTCGATTGCATTCAAGGTGCGGGTAGTCCTGGAGCACCATGTGGAAGCGATGGCCGACGAACTTCCCTGGCCGGAGCGAATGCTGTACGGCTCCGGAGAAACACACCGTTTGACCACCCTGCACCCCGTGGGCGCGGGGCATAAGGCAATGCTCCTCGTCGCCAACCGCGCCACGGTTCGGATGAGTGACGGCTCGTTCCTCCGCGTCACCTCCGAGATGGTCGAAACCAGGAGTGTCAAAGAAGAAAACGTGGGAGGGAAGGTCAAACGGGTGGAGGTCACCACCCGACAGCCCGCGGTCAAGGTGTACCGGCTGGCGAACGGCGAGCTGGAAAAACTTCCCCTGGCCTCGCTGTCCGAGTACGCCGACGAGGTGGCCCGGGCCATCGACCTGCACACTTACACCTCCACCGACGCCGAAGGTAGCCCACAAGTATCGTCATGGGAAGCCAAAGTGCTGGAAACGATTGGCCGCCGGCTGCCCAAGATGGGCGACCACCAGGGCCTGTTTCCGGCTCAGGCCACCCGTGCGGTGGCGATGGCGCGGGCGTTGCTGGCCGGAGAGCAGGCCGTATTCGGCCTGATGGAGATGGGCTACGGCAAGACGCCCATCTCCCTGACCGTGCTGGCCCTGGTGAAGGCCCGCCGCCGGGTGGGCCTGACGGTCGTCATGTCTCCGCCCCACCTGGTGGCCAAGTGGGAGCGGGAAGCCAGGCGCCTGCATCCCGACGCGGTGGTCGTTCGCCCGGGAGGGAGCGGCGAGAAGCGGATGCGGGAGGTGCGACAGGCCATCGCCCTGGCCCGGCGACGGCCCGTCATCCTGGTCCTCTCGCGTGAAGCGCTGAAGCTGGGGCCGGTGCACAAGGTGCAGCTGGTACCCAAAGTGTTCGACCTGGGAGAAGGGCCCCGGAAGTATTGGGCCTGCTCTCATTGCTTCCGCCCCGCCGTGACCAGGGCCCCTGACCCTGACAACGAGGAACCGGACGGCGAGGACGGCTTCCTGATGGAAAAGCCCACCTGGGTCAGCCTGGACGAAGCCCCCACGCCCCCGGCCCGCTTCAAAGGCAAGAAGTGCCCGCACTGTGGCACGCCCTACGCGGCCCCGGTGAACGACAAGAAGTCTCGCCGGTGGCCGCTGGCCGACATCATCGCCCGGGCCGTGCGGCGTGGCGAGGTGCCCGGCGGCTTGTTCCTCATCGTGGACGAGGTCCACGAGTACCGGAACACCAGTTTGCAGGGCATCGCCTTCTCCCGCTTGCTGCGGGCGTCGAAGTGGGCGGTGCTGCTCACGGGTACCCTCTTCAACGGGAAGGCCAGCGACCTGTACAACCTGCTACGCTGGACATCCCCGGAATTCCGCGCCGAGGGGCTGGGGAAAACGGAATTCGTGAGCGCCTACGGATATTCCGAAAGTGTGCGGGAAATCCGTGAAGGGCGCACTTATGGCCGCACGGTAAAGAAAACCCAATTCCGGGAACGACCGGGCGTCTCCCCCCTGGTGTACCGGTTCCTCTTCCCCCGCACGGCCTTCGGCTCGCTGCGCGATATGGCAAAAGCGTTGCCGCCCTACGAAGAACAGGAGCACCTGCTCACCGGGGTGACGCGCACCTTCTCCCGGGACGAGGGCGGTGCTATCTGGTCCCAACAGGGTCAGGCAGCCTTCATGGAATGGCTGCGGGCCGCCCTGGGCTACAACAACATCGCCGCCGTGCAGCCGGTGGACGACGGTGCGTTTCACACCTACGGTTACTGGGAGAGTAACGAGGACGGGGAAAAGTTGCGGTTCCACACGGTGCTGCAACTCCCCGTCCTCGGAGCCACGGAGCGACTACCCAAAGAAAAACGGCTCCTGGACATCATTCGGAAACAGAAAGCGCGGGGACGCAAGACGGTCGTCCTGCTGGAACAAACCCAAAAGCGTCCCCTGGCCCAACGCCTGGCCGGGTTGCTCAATGAGGCGGGGCTTCGTGCCGTGGTGCTGGACACGGCGCGGGTGAAGGCGTCCGAGCGCGAGGCATGGATCGAGAAGAACGCGTCACACATGGACGTGCTCATCGCCCACCCCAAGAGCGTCGAGACGGGCCTGGACCTGGTGATGTTCCAGACCGTGGTGGTCTACGAGGCCACCTACAACATCATCACCTTGCTTCAGGCCCTGCGCCGCGTCCACCGCCTGGGGCAGACACGTCCGGTGGAGGTGCATATCCTCCAGTACGACCGGACGATGGAGCCACCGGCGTGGCAGGTCATCCACCGGGGCATCGCCTGGTCGGTGTCCGTGTACGGCGACTTCATCGCCGAGATGGACCCCAACCTGAGTCTCTTGTCCGCCCTGTCCGAGCAGTTGCAATCCGGCCAACCGGTGGACACGTCGCCGGTAGAGAAAGTCACCCTCTCCGGTTTCGACACCGAAGAGTTGGTGACCAGGAGGGAATACGAACCTGAACGGTTCACTCCAAATCCCCCTCCTATGCCAACTCCTGCAGTGGCCCCGCCCGGTCTTGCCGACCTGCCGCTGTTCGCTGCTCAGGCACATGCCATCTCTACTCCTACCCCTCCCGACAATGACTGGTGGCAACGTGCCGCTCAGGCCGTGCAGCTTTCGCTGTTCTAGGCAAACAGACGCCCGCAAAGTATTAGAATACGGCGCGGGCGTCTGTTTTTTTCGTTTAACCGCTCGATACACCGGGAGGTTCACATGCACCTGGATGAGGTCATTCGCCGCTATCTTCTCGACTGTCGTCGTCGTGGTCTCTCCGAGCATACCCAACGTAATTATCGCGATATGTTGACAGATCTATTCCGGACACTCGGTAATCGCCCTATCACGAACATTACCCTGGAAGATTTACGCAGCTGGATCGACGGCAAGTACGACCGAGGGCTCAGCAGGCACTCCATCTGGAGCGCCGTCGTCATCGTACGAGCTTTCTTCAACTGGTGCGTAAGCGAAGGCATTTTGCGAGTTTCCCCGGCGCGTCGCCTCAAACCGCCACGCCTCCCACGCCCCCAACCCAAGGCGCTGGAGGAAGAAGACATTCAACGGTTGTTGCAGGCAGCCCGAAGCGGAAAACACCCCGAACGAGACGAGGCCATTTTGTTGTTCATGCTGGAAACGGGGGCCCGATTGGGCGCGGTGGCGAATTTGAAAATGGATGGTTTCTTGCTCGACAAAGGATTGGCGCGTACCTGGACCAAGGGCCAAAAAGAGGTGTGGCTATTCTTCGACCAGCCTCACACCAAAGAGGCACTACGTCGCTGGCTGGCCGTTCGCAATCCCGAAAAGTTCCCTGCCAAAGCGCCAAAAGATAGCGTCTTTGGATTGACGCCCGAGGGCCTCAGAATGGTGTTCCGACGCCTGAAAAAGCGCGCCGGCCTTCGGCGTCGGTTCAGTCCTCACATCCTCCGCCACACAAGCGCCGTCATGCGCGTGGAACAAGGGGTCGATCCGTCGACCTTGCAGCAAATCATGGGTTGGGAAGACATTCGAATGGCCGAAGTGTATACGAGGATGGCCAGACATCGCATCAAGCGGCTGGCCCAGGCCAGTTCCCCCGTCGCCGCCCTCTTCCGCCAGGGCAACCGGGAGGAGAAGGACGACGAGCAGCAATGTTCCTCATGACGAAGTACAAAGACGCTCCGTTGGCGATGGCATTGAGGGGGTCGCGGGTTCAAGTCCCGCCGGGTCCACCAAAGCAAACGCCCCAGGTTCGTGCCCGGGGCGTTTTGTCATTCAGCCGCACAACACGGTCGCCGCCGCCCATTCACAGCACGCGCAACACCCCCTCCAGCGCTCCATGCCAGGTTGGCTGCACGCTTTCGGGCGGCGGGTTGTCGCCTTCGTCGACCCAATAGGTGCGCATCCCCACCTGCGCCGCAGCCATGTCCATGGGTTCGTCGCCAATCATCAGGCATCCCTCCGGCTCCGCGCCCACCGCGGCGCACACCTGCTCAAAATAGGCCGGCATGGGTTTGCTGGCCCGGCTGTTCTCGTAAGTCGTCACCAGGGCAAACGGCAAATCCGCAACCCCGGCCCAGGCCATGCGCTGCCGCACCGCGACTTCGGGGAACAACGGATTGGTCGCCAGCACGACCGGATACCCCTTGGCCATGGCCGCCTCAACCACCTGTCGCGCGGCCGGCCGCGGCCGGGCCAAATGCTGCAGCTTGGGAAACGCCTGTCGGTAGAACGCTTCAAAAACCGGCCCCCAGTAATCGGCCCCACGCCCCTGCAGGGGGAAGAAATGCCGCGCAAAGACCTCGGCATTGGTCTCGGGGCCCTGATTGCGCTGCATGGCGTGGGTGGCCACCTGCAACTTGGCCACAAATTCCTCTTCCGGGACCCCGTGTTGCGCGGCCCAGGCCGTCAAAGCCCGAAAATAATGGGCCACAAATTCCGCCATGGTAATGGAAAGCAGCGTTCCGTCCAAATCGAACAACACCGCTTGCCACGACATGCGCATCCTCCTGACAAAAGATGGCCGCCCGCCCCCGAGCCCGGTTCTATGGCGCCTCCGGGGTCGCGGTCGCGGTTTCCACGGCAATGGTGGGCATGGCCGCGCCACCGCCCACCATGTACCACTGGGTCACCTGGTTGAACCGGTCGCTGCGGTCGAACACCGGCCCTAAGCGAATGCCTTTCACCTGCTGGTCTACCGCGTAGGTGTAAACCGGGTAGAACAAGGGCAATGCGGGCAATTCCTCGGCAAAAATTTGCTGAAAGCTGTAATACAGCTTGGTACGCTTGGTCAAGTCGGGCGTCACCCGGGCCAATTCCAGCAAAGTGCTGGCCCGGTCGTGTTCCCAACCGCTGTAATTTTGCCCGTCGGTCACCTGCGACTTATGCCAAAACACATAGGGGTCCGGGTCCGGCGAGCGCGAAAAGTCCAAATCCACCAGCGCGGCCTGATAATTACGCGGCTCTAAGCGGTCGGCGATGAGGCGCTCATACGGCAGCGGCTGCAGCCTCACTTCCACCCCAATGCGGGCCCAATCGCGCTGGATTTCCCGCGCCAGTTGGGTATGGGTCGCGGTATTGGGGTGCGACAGCGTAAAATGCAGCCGCGTGCCCTCCTTGGCCCGCACGCCGTCGTCGCCCAGCACATAACCGGCCTCGTCCAGCAAGCGAGCCGCGGCATCGGGGTCATAAGGCACCCGCGGGGTTTGCGGGTCGTAAGCCCAGGTGCCCGGGAAAATGGGGCTATCGGCAATCATCCCCTGGCCGTGCAGCACCCGCTTGACCATCCGCTCCCGATTGAGGGCCAGCAGCAAAGCCCGCCGCACCGAGGCCTCGGCCAAAAACGGCACCTGGTTCTGCCGCAAATTGAACAACACCAGCGTCAACCGGGGCAAACGCGCGGTGTAAAAATTCAAACGCGGCGCTTGCAACGCCTGGGGCAGAATATCGGGCGTCACCTCGGCTAAGCCCAACACCTCGCCCTTTTCATAAGCCGCCAGCGCGGCCTGGGGCGTGTCGTAATAGCGAAACACGAACTCATCCAGATACGGCCGCCCCAAATAAAAATCGTCGAAGGCCTTGAGCACAATGCCGATGACCTGGCCCTGATGCACCAAAAAATGGTCGAAGCGAAACGGGCCATTTCCCACGGGCATGAGGTTGGGCGCCGCGTCCACCATCTCCTCGGGGGCAACCCCTTCCCACACATGCTTGGGCAAAATGCCAAAGGTCAAATAATCCAAAAACGGCGCGAAGGGCTCCTCGAGCCGAAACTGGATGGTATAAGCATCCAACGCCTGTACCTCCACCTGCTGCCACAGGGTGCGCAGGTTGGGGTCCACAGGCAAATCGTCCCGGCGCATCAGGTCGATGGTGAACAACACATCCGCGGCGGTGATAGGCGTGCCATCGTGCCACGCCGCGTCCCGGCGCAGGGCCAGGTTGTAAGTTTTGCCGTCCTTGGCAATGCCCCACGCCTCGGCCAAATCGGGCTGGGGCAACCCCCGGGCATCGAAGCGCAGCAAACCCCGATAGAGCAGGCGATTCACATCCCGGTCCGCGGGGTTGAGGTGGTCAAACAGGGGGTTCAACCGCCCCAGCGCACCCACCAGGGCCTCGGTGTAAGTGCCGCCGGTTTTGGGTTCGACCGCAGGCTTGGGCGTGCCCCGGGCCGCGGGGGCCAGGGCCGGTGTCTTCCCCCGCGGGTTCCACAAAAGAACCCCCGCCCCCACCGCAGCCACCAGCAACAGGGCCAGGGCCCAGCCATAACGACGCCAAAACCCGCGGCTGGCCGATGCATTTTCTTGCGTGCTCATGGGGAACCGCTCCGCGGCGACCGGCCGCGCACGTTTGCGGCCCGGCCAGCTGCCGCCATAGACCACATCAGCCCGTCAGGCGCAAAATCAAAAGCACCAGCACGAAAAACAGCACGCTCAGCACGATGGTGGCCTGGAACAGGGTCTTCTCCAGGCCCCGCCGCGCGGTCACGAAGCTGCCGAAGTCCGCGCCCGTCAGGCCCCCCAGACCGGCGCCTTTGCTTTGCAGAATGACGCTGGCGATGAGGGCAATCGAGGTTATAATCAACGCGGTGTACAAAAAGGGTTCCACGGTGAACCTCCCAACCGAATTTGGACCAACGGGCCCTGCGGGATTATAGCCCAAGCCGCGGTCGGCGTCAAACCGTGGCGCCAGGGGTGTGCCGCCATGTACGAAGTCATCTTCCACCCCCATGTGCACACCGTCTACTCCGACGGCCATGGCACCCACGCCCAGGTGCTGCGCGCCGCGCTGCAGGCCGGGGTCGATGTGCTGCAATTCACCGACCACAATGTGCGGGTCAACGGCATCGAGGGCTACTACGGCCAGGGGCCGCGCCGGGTGCTGGCGCTCATGGGGGAAGAAATCCACGACCGCACCTTAGGCCCCGATGCGTGGGGAAATCACCTGCTCACTTTCGGCGCGCGCGAAGAGCTGGCGCCCTACGCGGCGGACCCGCAGCGCCTCATCGACCGCACCCGCGTCGCGGGCGGCCTGGCCTTTTTGGCCCAT